>Ga0123340_1001840_pt1 | contig 18345 bp, 14 predicted proteins | sample SirMexnodulemix_FD_89961 | JGI IMG/M metagenome (GOLD analysis project Ga0123340, IMG submission 89961) | Root nodule microbial communities of legume samples collected from Mexico - Siratro Mexico nodule mix | ecosystem: Host-associated > Plants > Roots > Nodule | place: Mexico: Nepantla... | reverse complement strand
CAATAGATGTATTCAATAAACACAATAAACAACAAACACTACCATAAAGTGATAGAAAAAGGCAAAAAAAAAAAAAAAATAAAAATTTTAACAAAAACAAAAAACACCAAAATAAATTAAAAAAAAAAGGAAAAAAAAAAAAAAAAGTGTCAATTGGACAAACACCCAATTCGAGTTTCTATAAAAAAAGTATAATCATATTTTTAATGGTTTTCTTGAATCCGAAACTATTGCACACCGAACGCATAACATGCAAACTAATTCATAACTCGTATAAATGGTTGGAATCAAGGACAACACCAAGATGAATGAATAAATATATAGATTATGTATGAGAATGTGATCCAAATTGAGATGTAAAAAAGTTATAAAAATGTATTGTGATAGGTATAGGAGGGAGTAAAATAGTGTAGAGAGGAACGAGGCCAGATAGATTAGAAGGAGAGGAAGGAAACGAGGGAGAAAGTATTGGTCTCGGGAATATAAAAGTTGATGATACTTTCAGAGAATTCATGTGTCCATCCGTGTGGTGTGAGAACTGAGAGGTGCAGTGGTAATACTATTGTTTTGTAAGTGTAAATGTAAATACTAAATAACCAAACTTGTACCTTGCGAGTACAGTGTCTGTCTGTGGCAAATGCCTCCCTTTTCTGCTTTCTCACCTCTCTTTCTCTCTCACTGTTTTCACAATACAAACACTATTATTGTTATTATTTCTTGTTTTTCAAACTTCTCATCATTTTTTCACGGCACACTAAATGTATTCCATGAACATTAACGATGAATATATTGCTTTGGTGTTAATGGTGTGTTTAGAATGGGAAAGTAGGTTATTAAGGGGAGAGAAAAGATGGTAAAATAAATAGATTATTTGGAAATGAATAAATGATGAGTGGGAGTGGGAGATGTGCCTTCAAATTTAGGATATGGTTCTGGTATACTATAGCTCTTTAATGAGTCGTGAATGAATTGGTTTTCTTGATTCTTAAATTTGATTTTTTCTTAAATTATCATATTATATAATTCACGTACATTTCATTTATTTTTTATGGTATTTGAAAATGATCATTTCTGAGTAGTAATAAATTTAAATGGAATTGTCTATTATTATTTTAAGAAACTTAAATTTTGTTGTAATATTTGTCATGTTAAAAAGATGTTCACGTATAATATTAAAATCACAAAATTTCATAGTGGTCAAGAACTTATTAATGTATCAGCAGAGATTGGAAGTCTTTTTTCATAAATTTCATCAATTATCTTGCACAAGGGCACACTTTTAATCTTGTTATGTTCATTCACATAAATATCAGGCTAAGTGTGTTTGACTTTTACCACTTTTTATAATTGACTTTCTCTTCTTTACTACTAGCATCCCTAATAATACTAGGTTTTTCAATTTGAAAAGCTAAATCAAGATCCAACATATGTAAGTTAAATTGGAACAAACATAACTTGTGAATATAAAAATAATGCAATCAAACATGCTTAACACATTAATACTTTAAATCTTAAATTAAATATAAAATGCATATTCAAACAACAAACAAGCATTTTATGTGTACAGGCATTATATGTGTATAGACATCTTATGTGTAACGATGATTTTCTTTAGATGATTTATTAATACACAAAAACATAATGATACTAATAATATTAATATTATTTGACAAGACATATGTATTAAATAAAAAATACTTATTATTTTTTAATATATAAATAATACATACTCTCTATCAAGATTGATATCCATTAATTATAAGAATAACTAACAAATTATTGAATGGTCCTTAAATATCTTATAATAATGAATTTCAATTAACTTAATAATTATTTATAATTTGCATTCATTCTATTGTTAATTAAAATAAAATCCATTACTAATTTAAAATTAAATAAAACATAAACATTTGATTACAAATCTACCATACAATTAATCATTAAATTAATAACTTATAAGTAAAATATATATACAATTGTATCAGGACGTATTAGTTGAATGAGACTAAATTCCCTTAATTTACGTGACATCATTTCTTTATCAATTACAATATTATAACCAAATAAAATTGAATTCAGGTAAAACCAAATACATGTGAAATTGATATTCAGCTAAGAAGAGATTTCTATCTGAATACAAAGCATTCAATTGAAACAAATTCTAAATAGCACAACAGAAGCGTGTTTCAATTTAATTCCAATTAGAATTGAAATTGATAATTGACAAGGAAAGGCTTTGCAATTCCATACTTTTGGATGCATATCAATTAAAATTTTATTATTTCAATTTGAAATCAATTTGTAATGCAAGGAAATACCACATACTCAATCCATAAAGTTTTATAATAATTTAATTACCTAAATTCTATCGTCTATAAATTCATAACTTTAAAATTAGGATTCATAAAAATGGAAAAAAACATTATTAATAAAGAATCATAAATTTAAACAATTTGACCATGACACTACATGCATGTTTAAATATTGATTATAATTTTCATGTAACAAAACTACTGTACATATAATGATTTTGAAGTCTATAATTTTCACAAATTATAATAGTAAAGATATTTACCTTGATTGAAGAGAGATTCAATAAAAATATTAAATCTCTTTCTTCTCATTCTACCTCTTTATAACCACTTTCTTCTTTACACTCTTTCACTATGATTAATAATAAAAGAATCTTCATTGCATTTAACTAACCTCCATCACATTACTTCGGATCATTTTTAAAAAGATAACTTCCTATACTAACGGTAAATCCTTTTATTTTATGAAATGTTCATAATTATACTTCACATTAATCATATTATTTAATTAATTTGTTTATTTTTTTTAAGATAAGAAGGTGGAAGAAGAGTTTGAGTAAAAGACATCACGTGCGAATAGGACAGGGAGGAGGTGATAAGAAGAAGGAGGAAGGTGCAGCGCACGTGACCACAGGCTACAAGCTCTGCAATTTCATTGCCTCCAATCATCCCTTTGTTGTTGCTTCCTTATCTCACTCGTCACTGCTTTCTTTTTACAACACGCGCCTTTCACTCCAGTTTTCAATTCATGTTACATTTTACCATATTGTTCTGTTTTCAGCAAATATTTCAATTTTTTTGTCTAATTCTAGGAGTACCATCCTTTTAATAATGTTTTGCAAATTTCCAAATGTCTTGCAATGAAGGACAGAGAATTCCACTACCAACGAATGCATGTGTTCTTGTGGTGGTGGTTTCATGGTTGTTGCCGTTGATCATCTTTGGTGGTGATTGAAGCTTCGTAGAAGAATATGAAAGCTAAGAATAATATGATTTATACTCACGAATAATTATATATTTTTAATTGTATATTTCAACAGATTAAACATTACTTATGATTTTACAAAAAGTCAATAATTTTACCATGTTTGAATTGAATAAAGAATGTAAAGGAGAGAGGCGGGCATGAAAAAAAGATATAGTGTAGTAGTGTGGAGGCACGCGCATGAAGAGGAGAGTAGATGCAAGATTCTGAAACAAACATAGGGACCCATTTGCGAAGGACAGTGCCGTTTACTATGCTTCCCATGGATATCATAGAAATCTGTGCACATGTGACGCGTGGCAGAGAAATCCGTTCATTCATTGCCCTTGCCAAAATGTTATCAACTGACTTAACAATCATTTTTAGATTAAATACTTTTAAAATCAATCAGTATTTTTTAACGATTAAAATATAATGCAGCTATTTGAATAATGCAAATAATGTAAACAAACTAGCACATCTAGACCACAATTAATTTGAAAATGAAAAATATTAGATAAATTATTTTCAGATTTTAATAAATTGAATATAGTTAGTAATATTTTATTTCTTAATACTGTTACAGCATTCATTAGTTGTACCCTTAATTAAATTTTAGTTTAAAGTCACACCCTTTAACTATCATCTCAACACTGATGACACATGCAACAAGGTAAAGCATTTAATAGGGTTAGGTTAAAGGTGTGGTCCAGCTACATGGAAACCACTCAGAGAAGCACGCACAACACAACTCTTGGGTGATATGATATGATCCTAACTCCAAAGCTGAATGATAACCAATTAAAAAGAAGGGGTTTGACCATGCATTTACACAACTTGACAAAACTGATACTAAGAACGCATTATGGAAAGACGTCTACGAAAAGCAGATTGTGCAAAACACTTTAACTTTGTCTGGTGTTTTGGGCTTTTCTGCATGAGGCCCGGTTGAGGTAAAGCCAATGCCGCAAAGTGGCCAGTGAGGCTTTTTAAGGTACCTTTACATTTTTCTAAAACGATGATAATTACGAAGTTGATTAGGGTAATATAATACAAGAGCAACAAAAGAGGTGCAGACCTAATTTATAGTTTTACAAAAAGTACAAAATAATTGTTTTCCACCGAGCTAAGTGGTGTGGTGACCACTGTTAGGGGCTTGTCAAAGTATGTATGCAGTCCATGTTAGATCGTGTCCCACCAGACCGTAAATAATTGAATAGTTGTATCCAAGTAAGGTTACAAGTCTCAATTCATTACAATTTGAATCACGAATGCCACACGTGATCAAAGAAAGGAAAATAGCCTGTTCCTAGCAGTTCAAATAATTAAAAAAGTAAGCAAACAAATGCTGCCCGATAATGTTCCTAAGATCTGGCCATTTCAACAGCTAATGATGCCTACTTCTCCGCTTCCTAGTATCACAATACGTTAATACAACGAACAAGCTTTCTGCTAATAATTTAGCAATGTTCTCTTTCGATGTCACAATTCAAGCGAACATGGATTGGCTACTGATAGTGAGTGCAACTGACACATGGGTGTTATGAAGGTATAACGTCATATCAACACCTTCCACAACAGCACAAGTCGACATGACTAAAACTAGAACAGTTGTAAAGGTAAAGAAAGGTCACCACGTGTCACACAAACTTATCAATTAATATACAGACTTTTATGACTGGATATATTCTGAATCAAAATTTACAAAGGGTTCCCACTTTCTATCATAAGTGAAAACCCAGAAAAAAAAAACTATCAAATTTTCAATTAAATGTGGAACATTCCATAGAAAAGAGAACCCAAGAAAGAAGGGAAAAAAACTAGTTTAAGCAGCTATGTGATCAGCTTGTGGACGTCAATCAAATTCCAGAACTATTTTACCTGGGATGAGCTTCTTGTCTTTTGCCTCATGGGCCTCTTTTACTTGTGTTATGGGAAACGTTTTATTCACAGCTATCTTCATCTTCCCAGCTTGACATAACTTTCGAATCTCATTTAAACCGTCTGAGTCAGCCCTCATGTATGTCCATGAGTATTCTGTATGACAATGAATGAAGGGTTTACCATTCTTTTAAAAAAAACCTTCACCAGGAATTTATCAGTACAGGTTAAAACAAGGAAATAAACACCACCCTTGGTTTCTAACTTACACCAATGACATTAAAATCAAAAGGGAATACCATGCACACAAAAATTACACTGTTAAATCAAAATGTGTTTTTAGCTTTTTCTACAAGGAAGGTGGAGATGTGAAACAGAATTTGATTTCAAGATATTTTTAATTCTGCTACATTTACGTAACAAGCAACAAGAAAGCTTGATGTCAATCTCACAAACCAAAATTGCGGTTCATCTCATAGATCCCTATTTCTTTCCAAAAAAAATGCAAAAATATCATTTATGAATATCTGATATCTAGAAACACCTGAAGCTGAAAGGTTTCAGAGAGGCTTAATCTGGCTATCCTCTTATACCCCATCATAATTAAGATGCCTTTTTAAGTTGCATGACAGTTTAACAACTGAAAACACGTGTAAAGTTTTAGCATGCTAGTAAATGTATTCTACTTTTGTTGTTTCATTATGGCGAATAATAGAAAATCGTATCAGAGATACCAATGTCTACTTACATGACAAAAATACTTTGTTGATTCTTCATTCAAGTCTCAATGGCTATTTCCTTCAAAATTATGTTACCACACAACAAGGCATTTAGTTGAGTTATGCCTATCTTGATTTCTTTTCCGAAAGTTTAATTCTAAGACAAAGAGTAATTGTACAATAATGAAGATTGTAGCAGCTTGTATACCATTGGCTTTTGCCTTAAATGGAATACCAGATGCATAGGGTATAAGGAAATTACAGCAGAAACCCTTTCCACAATTTCTATTTCTTTCATTAAGTTGGTTCAGCTCCAGATTTTATCAATGCTTGAGAGTTCTACTTAGGTGACGTAGGTAGGAGGAAGAGAAAATTTTCCGTCATACATTTTTAGATTAAAAACAACCATCACGTCAATCAGCATAATAAATAATTACTTTAACTCCACCAGCTACTCAAAAGTGTTTCTCACCGTTTTCAAAAGTTTTAATAAAAATAAGTGATAAAGATTTTCACAAATTGTTTTCAGAGAAGTTTTCCTAAAAAGAAAAGATGTTGAAAGTTGTGGACTATGGACGAGAGGGGAGTGGCATAAACTTCATAAACACTATTATGAGAAAAAAATTAAATATGTTTTCTCCATAAACTGAAATTAGCTTATGTACAGATTAAAAATAAGAATTTAGAAAAGTTATATGAGAGAAGCTTTAAAGATTAACTTACACGAGCTAATGTTTGTTTATGAAAAAACTTACTTTATTTTGTTTTTTACTTTTTTCTCTCCTAGATGTGTTTAGATGGAAGTCTATCAATAGACGCCCAATGTGTGATACATATCCATTATTCATGTTAATTATGTCAGTAATAAGTTAGATAAGGCTTTGTTGTTGTCGTTGTATGTTAGGACCAAGTTAGTTCGGTTAGTCAACAAAATAAAGGGTTTCAGTTAGAAAGATGGGAAACAGGCTTGCAACTATCTAGGCCCATTAAGGTGGGTTTCAGTTATGAACTGTAGACCACTAGTTTCCTACAAATACGAATAACTATAAACAGTTCAGAGAACTTTTGTCATTGAGAAAGCAGTGTAAGGAGTGGATCCAAACCTCTTGAAATATCTAGAATCTTGTTTTTCTTCTTAGGGGCTTTTTCCCTAATTTCATTCAATAAAAACTGTCCTTTCTCATTATTATGTTACAAGTTGTATCAATTGGTACAGGAGCAACTGAGCCCAGAGTTGTGGGTGCATTAACGACAGACCTTTAGAGCATTCTTGATTGGAAATCTGTGAAGGAACATCATGGTGTCAAACCAACAGCTTGCAGCAATTGGAATCATTGGGGGCAGGGAATAGAATCTTTGAAGGAGATGATGAAATAACTCTAGCAAAAAGTACAGGTGATCCTCAACGTATAAAACGGTCATGTTAGCTAAGGGGAGTAGAAGCTTCAGCCAATATGTGGATGGAAAATCACAGAATAAGTTTCCAATGTTTTATAGGAACATGTATCGGCAATAAAGAGCCAAGTGTGAGCAAATATTTCATGTTGGATGAAGAAAATATAAGTGAAGATGAAAATCAAGAGCAAGGAAAAGTATCATGGTGGAAAGAATAGTTGGTGGATGGACCCAGAAAAGAAAATAAGAACAGCAACAAAAAGACAATCAAAGGGAGAAAAAGAGGCTGGAGCAGCAAGGAAATTGTGGGTTAACACTCGGCATCACAAGAACCACTAGAATCATATTCATTCATGGAAGCTGAAGAACTGGAATCCTGGAGAAAGAAATGGTGTTCTTTTCGGAATTAACAAATCCAACCCAATACAATAAAATGGGAAAGGAAAAGAAAACAGGAAGTCAAAGTAACTAGAGTATTCCCCACATCCTAGTCAACCAGACCCAACAAAATAAGATAGATGACCTCCATAACCTTCAGCTGTAAGGCTGCAACTACAACATTCTGTTTCATAGTAAAAAATGCCTCAGAAAACAGAGTATTAGAGATGAATGGCTACAATCACATTTGCATTTAACCTAGGAGGATTGAAAGTTAACTTTGGGCAACAATGATCTAGTTGACTTGGTCACCACCATGATTCTGTCATCAATAAGAACACCAGTGGGACTTTATTTCAGCATTCAAAAGCAGTTCACCTTGAGGAAACGGTGAAATTTTAGGGGAGAGTATGATGGATACCCATTAGTTAGTTTTGTAGAGGTTAACTAGGTTAGCATGGATTTGCATTGCAACTAAGTTAAGCATGGGTTTCAGTTATAAACTGTAGATCAGTAGATACCTAGGGGATTCTGTGATTGGAAAGCAGTACAAGGAGTGGATTTAGACCTCTAGAAAGATTTGGAACTATGTATCAATTCATAGGCTTCTCTGTAGTTTCATATATAAAAAACCATTTTTTTCTTGCTGTTATGATACCAGTCCTATCAATGTCAAACAGAAGATAGAAATTACAAGGGAAATGAGTGGCAATTAAAGCAAAATAACATAATAATCTGGACATTTCTACCTATTCCATGAGTCCACCGGTATAGAAGCTGTTTATTCAATAAGAAAGCTGTAGCTGCTGGAAGCCCAATAGCAAGTCCATACCTGTCAGCCAATGATGCTGCCTCCCCCTTCAATGAAATAGCAAACATAGGAGATTAAAGCACAGATGTTGCTCTTTAAGAAAAACATCTAATAAAGGTCATTTTGCCAATGAACTGAGTACATCTGCAAGTATGATAAGGATGAAAAAGGTGATAAACTTCCATATCTACCTGAAGTGTCATGTAATGTCCACCTCGTTTCAGAAAATTAATGCCTATCCGTTCTGTCTCAGGCACACCAATAGTATCCAAAACAGCATCAAACTTCCCTTTTATAGCCAATTCAACATCCTGTCAATCCAGAATGAAGTTATAAGAAAACCACTGATTTTCGTATATATTTATCTTGGATTGCATTTGGGCTTGGGGTTTATGTTAATTAGGTCTTATTGGCTCATATTCTAATCCTCAAATTTCACTCATGGGTAGTATTAGAGATTAGACTCTCAATCCTTATGGGATTAGGATTTATTTGTATATCTTAAGAGAAAAAGTTAAATTAAGATAAGACCTTAGCTGCCATTTAAATTTTATTGAACAATTAAATTAAATAGATAACCCATTTAGATTACTAATCCCCGATCGCCCCCTAAGTTCTTACTTATCCACATTTATAATTATTTTCATTAACTTCAAACTTAATATAAAAAATTTTGAAAAGAGAAGAAAAATCATCACGACCACATGCCAACAGTCATTTTCCACATTCATCAAAGGGCAACTATTTTCTTTTTTAAAATCTCTATTTTATTTCCTTTTCTAGCATCTTATTTTCCGTTTTTGATAAACCAGTATGCCAAGTATTGTTATTTTCCCTTTCATGATTTCTTTTTTCAAACAAAAAACTTCAACAGCAATCTGTCACAATTGAAATATCTGAACTAATGACTGGAAAAAAGTATATAAAAGAAGTTTCAACACCACCTCAGCAACATAATCAACAGCTTGCTCTGCACCAGCAGCTAACAATCTCTCTACGCTTTGACTTCCACAAGTAGTTACAACAGAGCATCCAGAAGCTACTGCAAGCTGAATTGCAGTCAACCCTACAGCTCCTCCACCTCCCACTACTAATATCCTTTGTCTGTTTGAGATAAGCTAAAGGATATAAGTGAGTGGAACGAGAGCTTTTAGCAAGCTGAGCATATAGTGTGTGATAAAAATACAAAGCAAATGAACAGAAAATAATAAGCAAAAATTAATTTTCACCGATGCAAATCATAATCTTATCAATATAAGCATACCCCTCACTTATTCTAGCTGTACATTTTAGTCCACGCCAAGCTGTCAATGCAGCAAAAGGAATGGCACTGGCTTCCTACAGGATTAAAATGGGAAAAAAGGAAGCAAAAAGCATAGCTTCAATGATCAAAGAAAACAAGGGAAAATCATAATCAATTGCTAAATGTAGAAACCACATACTTTGTAAAGTGTGAATTATAACAGTGACAGTAAAACCAATATATTGGACATACAGAGACAAATATTATTGTCATAGCTATCACTCTAGAGAGTTAAACGGGTGTACAAAATGAAAGCAATGAAATCTAATTACAGTATTGAATGGATCATAGTAAATTAAATCCCTCACTCTTACAGAACCAGTGCACATACTGACTGCAAACAGCTCCTATAGTCCAACACAGACTCAAATAAACCTAACTAATTAGTAATCATGACACTACAACATACCACATGAGTAAGTGAATCTGGCTTCGGAGTAACCTCATCCTCCGAGAGAATCGCATAGTCCGTGTAAGTGCCCCTCACAGCAGTGGGATGCAGAGCCCCAAAAACCTGTTCTCCCACACTCAACGACGTCACCGAAGCTCCAACCGCCGCAACCTCACCGCTGACGTCGCGCCCCAAAATGAGAGGCAGCAGCCTCTCGAAAATGGAACGCCCGTAACCGGCACGCATCTGAGACAACCAACAAGAAATTCTAAAAACAGCTCAGGAAATTCTCAACACAGTTCAAAAAATCCCAAAACACTAAACAAATCTTCACAACAGTTCAAGAAATCCTCAGAACAGCTAAAAGATTCTTCAAAACAAACAGTTCAAGAACATTTCAAAGGAAAGCAATGGAACTGCAACAGAACTAACACGAGCATCCAAGGGGTTGACGGAAACGGCGCGCGTGCGGACGAGGACTTCGTGCGGCTTCAACGGAGGGACTTGCACGTGCGAGCGAAGCTCAAGCAGGTGGGGCCCACCGAAGGAGGGAAGAAGCACGGCTCTGCAGTCAGAAACGTAGGATTTGAGACGGTGGTAACTGAAAAAAGAGGGCGTTATTCTGGTGAAGTCGCGATTGCTCGGAATCCGCATCTTCTCAGTGTTTGAGGGTGAATTTCAGAGCATTGAGATTGAGTTTGGATCTCAATGGTTTAGGGTTTTAGGGTTTTTGAAGTGCAACTGAGAGGAGTGTGAGTGAATGTGCAGCATGTTAAAGGGAGAGAGAGAGGGGAACGTGTCTGTGTTTTGGTCCGCAGAGATAGAAGCGGTGGTAGTTGCGTTTCGTTTAAACTTTTGGTGATACTCGCGCGGTGGGTCGTTACGAATACTTATTTGTAAGAAAAAGCGAGTCTGTCATTAAATAAATGTAATTTTTGAATGAATATTTGCAATATTAATTTTTATTTTTTAATACAATAAATTCTAAAGTTGTTCGTATTTCAGGAATTGTAAATTTAGAACCTAACATTTTCATTTTATCACAAACTAAATTAAGTAATATTTCAACATAACTTTAGATAATTCATCTTAAATCCAAACACGAGCTTAATTCAAACCATAGCATAATTTTTACTATCTATAAGAGAGAAAGGGCAAAACACAACAAGAGCATTATAACTATGAAAAAACTGTTTCTTTTAACTGTGTTTGGAGTCCAAATTTAAGCAATACAACAACAAGCATTAAAGGAGTGTCCATGACCAGATGTGTCCAAAAGGGCATACAAATCTATGATCCAATTTCAAAATGGTTTGCATTTGAAGCATCTTAAATCTTCTGCTTCTTTTTCTGCTTCAATTTCCTTTTCTTCTGTTTGAACCGAAATTGATCTTTCATGCTCTTCTCCCATTCCTTCTTATTTCTTTGGTAAAGCAGCATAGCAGCACGAGCATCTTCTATCTGAAACAATATGGTTGTCTTAGACTTTTGATTTCATGTTTTAGAGATACAGCAAGCTGACACAACCCAACATGCAGGTTTGCATAAACGAAAAAAAAAAATCAAACTTATGAGAATAGCACAAGCTAGTGCAACTTTTAGCCTAGAAAGACAATTGCCATTTACTCAACACAGTAATAGTTTTATTGGTCACTGATCACACAAATGAAAGGAGGGAAAAGAAGGTAGATAGACTAACTGGGCAGTGCTCTCCTGTTTGGATCGTCACACCAAGTTGTTCGGCAGCAAGATGTCGCAGTGCTCTTCTGCTACTTGATCTACTTAATCCCAAAGGCAAATTTATTATAATGAATGTAAACCTAAAAAAGATAGGTAGAAGCAATTAGGTTTGACAGAACCTTAGAAATGGTTGATACTCGGAGGTATCTCTTGTATCCTTTTTGGGATGACTTAATAACAATGCCTGCACAAGTACAGTCCAAATCTCCGTTTTAAACACCATAGGCTGATAAGAAAAATATACAGACAAATCAAGAATGTGGAAGAAAATAATCACTCAAATGCAGACCTTAAGGTCATTGGACAAGGCATGACCAACAAGGATCCTTCCGTTGATCAACTCTGACACTTTCTTCTGAGCAGTCCAGAAATCCTTTGCTACAAATTTAATTATCATGTTGAAATTTGTGTTAGTTTTATGGCATAAGAATCATACAAATGGCTAGGAAACCTGGTCTTCGTAGTTATAGTAAAGCTATTATGGCTGTTTTTAAAAATTGAGACATGCTAATGGCTGAGCACCTGAACCTTAACATCTAATACTAGTGTCATGGCTCATTTTTTTCAATTTCAGTTGTTTTGAGGAAAAATTCATAAACTAAGCTTTATTTGATCAACTAAAATTTAGTATAGGATTTTTATGAAAAATAAGTTGTTTTCATGAATCTGAAACTCGTGATTATTTTTCCTTTCAGCTTCATACACACTCTTACGCTTATGTAAAAGCTGAATTTTTTATATCAGGAAAAAATAGATATCTCCAAATATTTTCAGCAAATATATGCAAACAAAAACTGATTTTGATAAGAAATCATTATAACAATAATTGATTGTTGAAATAACCAGTTGTCCTAAACACACCATCCCACCAAATAAGCCAGATCACTACTAGTTCAGGAGTAATACAGTACAGTACAGCTGTAGAAACTTTCGTTCTAACAACTTGATTTGGACCAACTAAGGCACTAAACACATGCTTTGCTTTGGTTAAGTCACTGAAAACTCCAATCAAAGATAAAGAAAAAAGAAGAATCAAGTTGAAATATGTCCGAACCTTATCAGAAAAAAGTAAGATGATATCCAAAATTTTGAAACTCGGCAAGAATTGTCCAAAGAAGGGAATCTTATATTTCATAGCCAAACCATTCTCCTCTATTCATAACTAACAACATAATAGGCAAAAGATTCTCTCATGAAACTTGATGCATAGAAGAGTAAATAAATTGTGACTCCAAGAAAATGAAAAGTTTCAAAGAATATAATGAAATTGATGTTTCTGCGAGGAAATTGAAATGTTGTATAATTCATATCATTGGAATTTTCAAGTTCCAAAAAGTTCAATTGTATATAAAATGGTAGACTGTTGAGAAGAGAGAAACCAAGAAGGTATATGATGAATTCCATGCCTCTAGAACACAGCGGAGCAATTCAATTTATAGGGGAGAGAACATAATTACATAATATTCAGTTACCGTATTTAAGGCCAATAACATAAATATAGAATCATTCTGATTGATCATAATATCATCAATTATTGTATCTATAGATTCTAACACTCCCCTTCAACCTAAAGCAAGGTGGTATACACCAAGCTTGTCACATATGTCATTAATCTGAAATTTTTACAAGAATAGTGCAATTTTGCACCAATTTTACTAGAATGGGCAGATTTGAAAAAAATTACAAAAATGGATAAGCCATGCTAAGCACTACTTCACTCTTCAGGAGTTATCACACATAAACATGATTTCAATGGCAATTCAAAATTTAAAAAGAAGTCGTCGTCTGTCCTAACAACTTTCATTTTGAAAAATCTTTGAAGAAGTCATGACTTTGATTTATGTTAATATGCTGCTAAGCTTATTCTTTTAAAGGTGAAGTCCCTATACGAGCAGTGGTTGGGATTTCTACCAGCCAGGACGGGGATCAAAGGAAATTCAATTAAATTGTCTTGGTTTAACAACTCATTTCAACAACTGCCTAATGATGCAACTGACGATGTTATAGCTCATCATGCTCGAGCGCACATTTTAACACTGGTTGGAAGCTTATTGATGTCTGATACCCCAGGTAGAAGAGTACATTTGATGTACCTCTTATTGTTGGCTGACTTGAATTACGTCATAAATCATAGCTAGGCGTCAATTATATTGGCATGTCTGAATCATGTGCTATTTTGAAAACCATTTGTCATGGTAACAACAGGTAAATAACAAGTAGAAAGAGAAGGAAAAAGATTTACTACCAGTTACATGAGCCATGGACCCAAAATCTAGGACCCAGGGGCTCAAAGAGTGAGAGATTCCAATAGAAGAATTACCAGTGTGACCAAAGAAAGCAGTGGAACTAGAGAGCTAACGGTCCCTGTACTATCGAAGGAAATCATTCAAGATCGTAAGTGGTATTTTGTTACTGGAAGCATATTCTACAGGAGCAAATTGTGCAAAAGAATCGGTAGTAGAGTTTACCACATTAGTTGTTTTAAGGGGTCAACCATGTTGAGTATAACATTAATCAATGATGTGACCAACTTTGAAGCAACAGTCACCCTTGAATCGTGGCCTATGATCACCATTGTTTTGGAGAGTGTGACCATGATCACCTCCCTATGAGATCATGATTGAAGAACCAGAAAAAGGTAGATGGGATAAAGGTCGAACTAACTGTTAGAATTGATGGTTGCTTTACCAAGAATGCAAGCAATGAGGATCAAGCAACAACTATATTAGGGTAGAAGGAGATCCTAAAATCTAGTCCTGAACCTGATGATAGTACCTTGCAAGTAAGCCATACAACATATATGGGTAAGATGATTCTCCAATTCCTTGTGAAGGGTCAAAGCACGAGGCAGAAGTTCACTAAAATCATAAAGACCACTTATACAACCCAAATAGGTCAACATGGTTCTATCAAGTGTTTATATCACAATCACATCCATGAGATGTTGACATACTCTATAGAAATTTTGCAATTCATTAGTATAAATTGACTTGGCCTGTGTCCAAACTAATTCACACATGTCGTGGGAGCAAAAAATCTGTTTAACAGAAGAATGAATAGTAGGCTTGACGACATCACAAAGTTGAGCATAAATTTCACTACATTTAGACTCGTCTGGTTCAACCACAATTTCTTCTTTAGTAGTGAGATATGGTCAAGATAATCTTAACTCTTGAGCCAAAGTTCAATGTCTAAGGCCTAAGAATCATAGTTATTGTCATCCAACTTGACAGTTCATAGCAGGGTAGTGACAAAGTTGGTGAAAACAAATGCATCAAGTTTCGGAGTCATCATGGCTCAACCTCAGAGAGAGAAAAATAATCAAGCAGTATGAAAAATAGTCCGACAAAGAATAACCATCCAAATAGAGAATAGCTAGTCAAACATCGAAAGTCAACCAAATAGAGGATAGCCAATCAAACAAATGGTGCCCGATGGAAGAAAGACCACAAATCCAGAACCAACAATCAAGGAGCTGGTTGCAAAAAGATTTGTCGTCACCCCAGGCACCGCTGCATGCAACAGAGCTGGTGGCAAAGGTGAAAAGTCAAGCGCGGGATTTTGACACATGAGTTGCCCAATGGATGAGCGATGAGCAATTGTTGAGGTTGGTCATCGTAAGGCAAGGTGAAGCCATTGGTGGTGGTCGACAATCAAAGAAAGCTCGTCAGAAAGTAGTTGACAGTGAATAGTGACATTGAAGACAATGAACTATGAAATACGACAGGGAAAAAACATAAACCTACAATCACATAGCTTCTAAAAATTTACCCATGACCAATGAGCCCATAGGGAAAGCAAAAAATAGGGTCCCCTTCTTGTTAGGTTCTGGAAACCAAGTTGAGAAGAGAGAAACGGAGAAGGTGTATGATAAATTTCATGTATTTAGACCATAACAAGGCTATTCAATTTATAGGGGAGACACATAATTACAAAATATTCAATTACCCTAATTTAGGCTAATAACACAAATATAGAGTCAATCTAATTGATCTTAATATCATTAATTGATTTTAATATCATCAGTTACTATACTTATAAGATTCCAACATATCTACACGATTCTAACATAAAATAAAAATATCAAACCTTTTCTAAGATCTCGAGGCCTTATGCCACTAATTTTAGTGCGGAAGTCAACAACCCGTTCAATTGGCCGAACAAACTCGTCATAAATAACATTTCCCCACTTATTGACCTGCCATCAACTGAACCAATATTAGAAATAAAAGACTTAACAAGGCAAGGGGAGATGAACATATTAATGATAATTGTAAAAAATCCTTATGCCAAAGAAAATTGGAAATTGATGTTTAGCTGTTTAGTGTCATCAATGTACATGGGAGAATATGATGGAAGGCCAAAATTCTGCCATAAAAGCGTGTCATTGGGGCTTATGGCACTGCCGTAGCCTCCCTACAAAAATTGCCAATGAGTTGGCAAAATATCTGCCATGCCATTCCACCATGGTGCCACCATTTAACAACATTGGTTAGGTTTTTCTCTTAAATGTGAAATTATAATTCCACTATGTAGGAAGTCTTGAAGTTATGCATTCTTACATAATGCAGTTAGAATTGATTTGGTTTCAAATATATACAGAATGTAATGTTCTTGATGCTTTCAACCTAAATTTTTATGTACAAAAATAGGCCCCCAAAAAATTTCACACTATTTTCATAATGTTATCAAGCATGGGTTCTGCATTGCATGGAAATTAATAGTGGGATTTCATTCAACTAATGCCTAGCTAACACTTGCACAGTTGCACTTAAACAACGTGTTTATTATATAAGGTGATAATATACAGGAAACAAGTTCTTGTGGCCCAATATAGTAGACAAGAGACTCAAACAAAGTCTGGGAGAAGACAGTCAATGATGACATAAGTCCAAAAAACATCTAATCCAGTTTTTTATTGGGTCTATCACAAGGTGTGGCCCTCCCTACACCCTCTGGGGGGTGAGACTAATTTGCACTTAAAGAGTCCGATGGTGTAGCCCAAGACATTTGGTACTTCCAGTGGTATTAAAAATCTTCCATTGCAGGTGAAGTCCACTCATGTGGAGCTCACATCAATTGAGCAACACCTCATGATTAAACAAAAGACAACCTAAGTATATATAACTATGGTATTGCTTCAGGCAAAAGCATGTTAGTCTACAAAATCGTAAGCATTGTGTTGGGAATGAAAAAGTAAAATACAACACTAATCCATAGTCCAAAAAACATAAATTGGATTACCATGAAAAGGGAAAAACTTGTAAGTTACAAGTTAATATTCGCCAATCAGACATTCTTTGTACATTGTAGTGACATGAATTAATCAATGTAGTAACATGAGGAGGAAAAATCTAAAGATAATACACAGATGATGGAGAGGAACAAATTAATACCAGAGTTACTCTTCCAAGAGCACTTTTGTTTCCTTGACCAACACCAACCATTTCACAATCCATGGCCACTGCATCTGTCAGACTGCCAAATGGTTAATAAGTTAAAGGATATTGAACTTTAAAATGAGCAGAAAGCTCCATAATAACATAACACGCCTAGTTAGGATCAATAACTTCTATAAAAGAAAAAAACAAGTTCTAACTCAAAATAATGAAGTATTAAACTCTTGTTCAGTTAATCGTATAGATGCAACTCAAATTCACTAACACACACACAAAACAATAAAAGACAACCAACCCCCATTCCTAAACTACAAAGTAAAACATAAAAATTCACTGTAGTCACCTTGAATCATCATTTACAGGAGTAAGAGGATTAATCTGACTATCATTGGATTCCTCATCTGGTCTCTCTTTACGTTTGCCTGTAAGAAAAAGAAATAAAACAAAGAAAGTCACACACGACTACACTATTTTCAAGGGTTCACCTCTTTATACCAAACAATGCAACCCAGAAGCAAAAATCAATTTTTTTACCCAATATTGATTCTGGGGTATCTTCATCTGAACTTTTGAAGGTCCTTGAAGCCTTGGAGCCATTCAGCTTCTGCACATTAACAAACACCAATAAATTGATGCAGAAACATGAGTATGTGGAATAGAAGGTAGAAAGAAGAATAATAGAGGAAGCACTTGTTGGAGTTGAAGCCAATTGGGATTCAACTGAGTTTGCTTCGGTTTCTTCATGTGTTCGCCGCAAATGTGCGCCTGCTTCTTCGCGCTTCACATTCAGGGTTCCCGAGTTCTAAAGTTTCAAGTTCAAACAAAAGAAACAAAATAAGAGGCAAAAACGGCGTCGTTGTGTTTTTAAATATTTGAAAATTAGGTTTTACAAATTATATTAACGAGACCTTCTTAAATTTGATTTTTATATGATAAATTTTAATGTGATTTTCATACATAAATTATATTAATTATTATTATTATTTCAATATACTTATTTATGTAATTGAAATTATAATAAATAAATATATTTAAAATACATTATATTATAT
>Ga0123340_1001836_pt1 | contig 18361 bp, 10 predicted proteins | sample SirMexnodulemix_FD_89961 | JGI IMG/M metagenome (GOLD analysis project Ga0123340, IMG submission 89961) | Root nodule microbial communities of legume samples collected from Mexico - Siratro Mexico nodule mix | ecosystem: Host-associated > Plants > Roots > Nodule | place: Mexico: Nepantla... | reverse complement strand
TAAATTAATTAATATTTTTAACCATTAAAAAGTGATTACTAGTAGAAGTATAAATAAAAAAAAATAACGATAAAAAATACTAAAATATTAAAATAAATTTTTATTGTAAAGATATGGATGAGACAATTAAAGTCACATGTTATTAAATCAGTCTAGATATATTTTCTTTTAAATTAAATTATGATTCAAACTAATGTTTTAATGTTTGAATTAATGATTTTTTTTACATGCAAAACTAACTCAATCCACGAAAAAACATGAATCATCATAATACTTTTGAAGAAAATATAAAATTTATTTAATATTTTGCTAACATAAAAAATATTCATGCTAAACATGACTTTTAAATTATTTATCACTTACACATTGACTAAGGTTTTTTTTATAAGAATAAAAACATTCGTTCATTTTCTTTTTGACGCCCTTTTTATTCTTTATTTTTTTTTCATTTTTATCACATCATTATTAGTTAAACATTATTAAACCTGAATATTTTAAACAAGATTTTGAGTTTAAACTTTAAAAAATGTGATTAAAAATAAAATCTTATTAAAAGTTATTGAAAAAATAAATGTAGGTGCAGTGTACTTTAATCTTATTTAAGAACAATTATTATGTATATCACTTTTTCTTTTTTGCTTGCTCTCTCTCTCTCTGGGCCTGCATGTTATACATCTCGATTATTAGTCGGCTAACGCATCTTGTATAATTTTAACTTGCACCTCCATAATTTACTCTACGCTTTAGGAGATCTATTTTTAGTTTTAAATTATTTAATACAAAAACATAAGAAATTTCGAATTTTAAAACGTGAAATAATATGTATAATTCAAAATTCAAAATTTATATTATACATTCCAGAATATAAATTAAAATTTTGTACAATTTAAAATAGTAAAAAAAAACATTTGAAATTACATAATTCAAAATATAAATTATTCTAACATTTACATTCTAAAATACAAAATAAAAGATGCATTTCAAATTAAACAATATAAAATATATTTCACATATCTATTCCAAAATATACAGTCCAAAATTTATTTAATAAATTTGAAGCAGCAGGACCCTTTACTGAAGGCAATGCTACTAGTGCAGGGAAGAAGGAATTCTTGTAGTTTAAAATTACTATCATTAATAATTAAGGCAGAAAACTCTGTCCAGACTCTTTTTTGCTTCATATTTAATTAGCATCCCTCCCTTGTCATTTTATAATTTATAATAAATTTTACCAACCAGATAAATTGTGTAAAAAAGTGTTGTTAATACTCATCTTGACATATAATAACGTTACTATCTACAATGACAGATTTGTTTCAGCTATTTTAATTGTTCCTCAGAAAAGGGGAGATCGGATCTGAATCTGAATTTTAGACGTGGCATGAAAGACCTACCAGATTGAATCATACACGGACCAGACATAAACATAAACCCGGTGATTCAAGTCTGGAACGGAACCTTACACTCCAAATCCTGGCATTCCAAGAGAAACAACTTCTGTCATTTATCCATTCTTTCGCTTATAAAGGAAATGTTTTCTTCCAAGGCATCATGTAATAAAACAAACAAATATATCAGCTATTTACTTTTTATTAATGTCATCAAGCACGATATACCCTACATTAGAACTGTTCTAATGTCAAACTACCACAGAAAATGTTGTCGAAAATAGCCCCGTGAGACAAGAAGGGAAGGCCAGAAAACTTCACATATAAAATCTCAGGGATCAGTTGAATAGAAAATGGTGAATCACTTATATTGACAGGGAGTTTCATGACTAAAGGTTATCTATATCACACTTTAATGGTTTGCAGATTCAGATTGTAAACTATGCTCATGTTCGCCTCCTTACTCGCCTGCCATTTGGATTAACTGATTCAGCAGCTGCCCCGTCTGCCAAATCTTGACCATATATGCTACTGCCACTTCTCTTTCTGCTCAATGTCAGGCTTGAGTTATCGTCCACTGAGGCAAATGTCTCCAGCAGCTCCAACAACATTGCGGGGCAGCTCTCTTTCAAATGCACAAAAGCTTCCGACTGCATTACAGCTGCACAAGGTGTAATCATATACATCACTGAGTGTTCAAAGGTTGAAATTTCAAGGGGCTTCAAAAGCCATTAACAGTAAGGAAAAAAGTCAAGAAGAGTATAAAGTGAGCCAAATTTAACCGACAGGTAACAAAATCCTGGAAAGAATTAAGTTTTGGAAAACAATGCCGAGAAAACATTCATTCAAGTAGAAACCAACAAACATAAAACCGGCGACTTGGTTTTAAAAATTTTTAGTGAGCTCTGTACGAAGCGGCAAGCAGAGAACGGCAGAAACCTCAAATTGCCCCATCAATGAATAATTAAGTACTGGAAATTCAAAGATTGAATTCTAAACAGATTTTCAAAATCCACCAATTTTGTAAAAAAGCTTGATTATTTTATGCATTAGAAATTGGAATTACCTTCTGAAAATGCTCCATCTGGAAACGAAAAATAAAAAGCTAAGGAGTGGTGGATTATTTCCATAAGTACAACAAATTGAATCACACTATGAATTCATTTCACAAACCAGCTATTTAAAATCTAGTCAGTACATAAAATTACAAAATCTGGATAATGGACACACCACCATTTCCTTTTATCCTAAAATATCAATTAACAGATACTAAAGAAAAAAATGTTAAGATATTTGATTAGTCATGAGGTACAAGGTAAAAAAAAAGGTTAACATCGATCAAACAAGTTATAAGTCAAATTAAATTTAAATCATAAAACAAAACTACAATTGTTTAAAGAAGTTACAGGGTACCAAAAAAAATTATCCATGTGAGTAGACAGACAGAGAAGGGAGGGGGGACTACAAATTTAAATTAAGTGTAAAATGTAAACAAAGGTGCAAAAATAACAGGGAATAAACAGAATTACTTACACAAACAACAGTGTACAAGAGAGCATCAAAGGCTAAGGGAATTTCTTTCAGAATATTAAAGGGATAAAACGCTTCATGAACGGTACAGCTATAAATGTTGTATTTCATGAGCATGCACAAGCGGGTGAGGACAGACACACGAGATCATACCCTTTTTGTAATGTAACTGCCTAGGTTTACTTTTACTGTTCCCTTACGTTCATATATTTCCATTTCCCCTATCTCAAACAGATACAACTATGGAGCACTAGAAAGAAATCTTCTAAAATATTAACAGAAAAGAGATTAAAACTAAGCTTACAAAAAATAAGGAATAGGATAAGTCATAAGTATTTTTTAATGCCATTGTATATATTACCAACAGGGCAAGGAGGAATTCGAGATATACTACCAAACAAAGTAACAAACCTCTTGCGTTATTATTAGAAGGACATTGCATAAACCATAACCCACAACCCACTAAAAAATATTCCCTCTAAATAACACAAGCCACATCAAAGTGTCAATAATGTCTACTATCCAAAAAAAAGGCAGTTGTTAGAATTAATGTCTACTATCCAAAAAAAAGGCAGTTGTTAGAATAAGAACTAACGAGGGCCACTACATGCAGCCTTACCCTTGCACATGCAAAGAAGCTGTTTCATAGAGATAAAATATCATATTCCTTGATAAATCGTGGCAAAGTTCTCAATGCTTCAGTGATTCCCCTATAACTAACTAGCATCCTTATTTCCCTTCGTTATTATCCCAAGAAGCTCAATTGCAATAGCTTTTGGAATCAAAAGTATGTGCAAAGATAATAAAACTACTAAAATGAGATTACAACAATTACTAAAATGAGATTACAATTAATAATATACCAGATAAAAAGTATCCATCAAAACCCCCATATCTTTCTATTTTATTTTTTCCAGAGTAAATAAACCATGGAAACATGAGAGAGTACAACAAGCAGACGAGACTCAGTGGGTCTGAATCGTAAGTGTGAGTAGTATGTGTGCCAATGTTCCGAATTATTCTGAGTAGGCCCATGTCCGGCCAGTGGCCCCTCTGCTCCACCACAACACTCAATTTTATCAAAACTGATCCGGTCATTTGACCTGTACAAGGCACTGAATTGGAGGGACTTCACTGATCCAGTGGACCAGTAGTTGAACAGCATGAACCAGTATATATTATTTGATATATATTTAATAAATTAATATGATTAAAAAAACTGTAAACCAGTTACCAAATGAGATGTCATAGCACAGTGGCGTTATTAATTCTAAATCCCCTTCAGGGCCACGGTTCTAGCTACATTCCCACACGAATACTCAATTTTTTTTTTTCTTTCTGACAAATTTAATGCAGTGCGGAACCACATTTAATCCACAACAACTGTTGGAGAACATACACACATCCATAGTAGTAGAAGACCTGGAATCTTGGTTCAACCCAGGTTTAGAGACCAGGTTGCTGCCGATCAGGGGTTTCAGAGTACATCGGATCTAAATAGAGGACCAGACCACTTCCGTCCGGTTACCATTCAACTGGTCAGACTGATCCGTCTAGGTTTAATAACACTAACGCTATAATGCACTGTTCTCAACCCTGATACACACAGATATAATCATTACTATATTAATTAATTACATTCAATTATTACATTTTTTCTATATATTTGTTATTATAAGTTGCATATTTATCTCTATTATATAATCTAGAATTATGTATTAATAGTTTTCTATAGTTTTTAAATATTCTTAAACATTACTGAGTAATGTTAACAAAAGCATATAATTAAAAAAAAAAAAATGAATTAAAACACCAAAAGAACCCTTTCCCCAATTATAGGACTGTTTGGATAGAAGGGCCAATTTGGAGTCAGGCCCAACATCCCCTCTGACTTTAGAAAAGAAAAAACCCTTGTGAATTTCTCACAACCAGCCACAGAATATAAACACACCACCAGAGATGGCCAGAAGAGATGCCTTTAAGAGATGTGAGAGAGAGAAGTACCAAGATAGGGGACAGACAACACATTTTCAGAAAGAAAGAAAAAAAAAAAGTAACATTATTCCGGCCACCATAGAGTCTATTTGGGCCACTACATCTGCAACACTAAACTGTCCCCTAAGGGGCCACTCTGCTCTGCCAAATTGCAAAGTGGCACTATGAGCGGTTATTCTCAACCCCTGACTCTTTCCAGTAATAAATACATGCTTTGGTATGCCTCAAAAAGACGTCCATGATGCCAAACACTTCAACTTTAATGCAAGTTCCATATATTTAAGTGTATGTGTTTAATTTTCTTCTAACTATTGATGTTATTGATTAGAAGAAATGCATAGAAAAAAAATTAAAAAAGAAAAATAGCCCAATGATTGTTTCCACCAAGTAGTATCTTGAAACCAAGAAACACAAACAGAACATACACACGTCGCTATCAAATAAAGTTCTAACAGATTCACATTGCTCATGATGATATTTGACCACATAGCACATTCAAATATCTTTCCTTATGTACTTCAATACACAAAGATACAGTAAAATGTTTTGGAAAGTGTCAGTAAACATCAAGAATTTAATACACATTATGCTAATTGCCAAAAAGAATCTCAAGTTGAAAAACCATGTATTTTAACATTCATATCCTAAAATGATGCATACCTCCCAAATTTGCTGGATTGGCAATAAATTTTAAACAGATTGCCTTAAGCTGTGGACAGTGGTGTTGCTCTGCCAGGGCAAGTGTTGTGGCTACATTGTCAGTATTGATTTCTTCACACAATTTTGATTCACAAAGAAGTTTGAGCCGATCAAGATTATAGAGATCAGCAGCAGCCAAGAGATGCTGCACCATGACGGCATATGAGCAGACATTCATTGAGTCCATAACTTCATAGATGTCAGGAAGTTTGTCAGAATAAATGAAGAGAAGCATTGCCTGAAAAAAAAAAAAAAAAATGAATTCTCATTTAATCAATTTGCTCAACACTCTAAAATGAAAGAATAATAACTTGAGTTAGAAAACGACAGGATGCATATAACATGAAGAAGACTATGGCTGCAGGATGAAATAATGATATCTTAAAAAAGGAACCACAATCCTGTAAGTATTAAGAAAGAATGAGATTATATTGACATAAACAGCTATCATCACTCCACAGACTGCTCCTGCAAACCGGGGATATTTTTCGCATACAACATTCTCCCAACTTGGGTGTGTTTGGGACAACTGCAAAAGTTTGATTATTATAATAATAAATTATTGTTATAATTGATTGTAGTCAAAATTTTTGTTTAAGTTTGTCGAAAAGTGATTTTCAGATAATTAATTTTGTTTGGATACGACAAAAAATCATTTAACACAACAAAAAGAGAATTACGAATCTAAAGAGGAAAAAAGCAGTTCAAAAATAATATTGAACTACAAAGTTTCAGATGCAAGAAAATAAATTACTTTCAGAAAACGAAAAGTTTACAAATTGTAGTTATTATCTTAAACACAGCTTATTTTGCAAACCATTTTTTACAAATAGAACACAATTTCATCAATCTCAAACATGCTCTACAAGATTGAAATCTAAAAGACAAAAACAAAGTTGCCTATCAAACAACTTATTTTGTTCCACTACAAAAAATATTTCCGCAAGCAAGACATAACAAGTTCCATCTGACCACTTTACAATAAAAACAAACACAAATAGCTGACAAACTCTGAAACTAACGACAAAAATATTAATTAAAGTATGCTGGTCATATATCACAAATGTATTTCACTCTTCAGATATTACAGATGAGAATTAATTGAAGTTGAAAACTACCTTGAAGATAAAAGGCTCAATATCCTCTACCACTACTTCCTCTAAGCTAGGATCCCCAACAAGTCCAAAAAACTGTGCTCTAAACACAGGAGATCGTGCCGCAAGTATTAACTTATGAGCTTTGAAGCTTTCGCTTTTAACCTTGAAAACTATGTCGCAACCAACCTCTGAGTCTAGTAAGTCCTTAAAATTTCGGCCCATGTCCGACTGTGGCACAATAACACCCTGTTTTGATCCCTCAAAACGAGTTTTGACAACACCAACAGTGCAATGCATGACAAGGCAATCATCTTTTAGATACTCTGAAGATTCAAGTAAATTTCTTCTGAAGAAACGCTTGTAACCCCTGAAATGTGCACGGAAACGTTTTAATTGCAGGAGACACCAAAAAACCATACACAATAACAATCTATCCACCATACCAAAATAATTAAGAAAGTCAAATATAGGTAACTAAAATTACGTTAATTGATTTTAAATGCATTGTTCCTTTCAAACAATATTCTCACTCAAAAACACCTTGTATAGATAGCACAATTCAAGCCCCTAAACCCCCAACTAAACTGATTACAGTAACAAAACAAAAGGCAAAGAATGCTGAACAAATTGAAGGTAACATAAGCTGCCGTTATACTTCAACATGTAAGGACCACTCCTGAGAATGTGATCAAAATGTTAACAGGAACCAACAAGACCAGAGATAAAAACCTTCCGGCCACGGTCCAAAAGCTTAAAAATCATATCAGACAAAACTATAGTTAGGCGTAAGAATAAGTAACTCGATCCCTGGATTTACTATGCACCATTGATATAGTCATGCATTTTGTTAATGTAAAATCACAACTAGTCTGCTTCAATTTACTCCTTTCCGGAACTAAGATAACATAAAACAAATGGAGTGACATTATTCGAGATCCAAAAATTGAGAACACATAAACAAATTAACGTATTAATTTTGTCCTGTCTCAAAATTTGGCTCCTTCAAAGTAGCAGTGCACTTTAGACAGTAAGTGCAATTATAAACATTGATTCAAATTTAAATAGTTGACAATAATTACAATAAAACATGATACGTACACACATAAAACAGGGAAGTTATAAAGTTATTAAACTCTCATCATCCGACATGCCAACATCACTCAATTAAAAACCCTAAACCCCAAAGTTTCTATATATGACCAATCCCCAAAGCCAACCACCATTCCAAGTTCAAAATTGAGGGAGTAAATTGATGATACCAACCACATGCTGCCTCTATACTTCAAGGTGTACGGTCCACCATCAAGAGGTCTATCGAAATGGCTATGAACCTTATCGTTTCCCTTCTCACTCTGATCCACCAACGTTAACTTGAACAGAGCCCTAACATCCGTTCCGTCACTAGCGAGAGCTATGAAGACCGAAACGTACATGGAATTGTCCTCGGGGTTCTTCCCATCAGGGTAGAAGTAAATTGCCCAATCGTAACCACCAACGCTAAAAGTGTCGCTCATGATGTACTTCCCAGCACCCATCCCCTTTGCAAGAGAGTACCCCTTTATCGTAAATTGGTGAGAGCCATTCACCGTTTCGCTGATCGAACGTGAGCACGAAGAGCCCTCCGAGAAGGGCTTGAAATCCCCCATCCGCTCCTCCTCCAATTCCGCCATCGCAAAACCCTAGCGACGGTGGCGCATCGATAAGTGGGGCGAAACCCTATTTCCCCAAATTGGGACGAGGAGAAACGGAATTGAGTGCAGTAAGGAGGGAAATAGGCAACGATAGAGAAGAACGAGGAGTTACGTTAGGAATACGAAAGCTGTGTGGTGTGTTTCGGTTTGAGGTTTTAGGGAAGAAAGAAAGAAAATAGTTAAATGAGGTAAGAGAGAGGGAGGTAAGGTAACAAAAATCCAGAACACAACCACCAAACGAAACCCCGTTATCGTATTTATATGATTCTACTACTGCCAGCCACCGCTAACTCCTACTAACACGCTATCCCACTTTCCTTTTCACACCCCTCCGGCCCTTCGCGTACCCTCTCCTTCCATAAAACTGATTAAATATTGGGAGGGAAAAAAACTTAGATTCATTTTGTGACTATTCTGCTGGTTTAATTTACTATAAATCTTAACTAAAATTTAAATTTATTAAAAAAATATTTTGATATTTAAAAATCGATTTAATATCTATTTTAAAAGTGATTTTTTTATCAAAATTAATTTTAAATTAAGAATTAAGCATATAGAAAATATTAAGCATATTACACATCAAATATATAAATATAAAAAAAATGGTAAATCCAAACTCTATTCAACATATTACGTAATAAAAATATAACAATTAATGTCAAAAATATTTACATAAAACTAAGGATAATAAGCATAATTTATTTAAATAAATATTAATTAAAAATGAGATTGTAAAAATTATAAATAATGTCATATTTTAGTGTGATTGATAATTTTTTAATATAAAAGTAATTATTAGATGTAATTTAACTTGGTTTTAATTAATTAAGAATTAAGAACATGTATTTAAAAGATATACTAAATGTTCGCATATCAAGAGAAATACTAAGTGTTCTAAAATTTGATATGTTTAAAAATATTGAAGATGTATTTTCATGAGACCAGGAATATTTATAAGATGAAAAAAAAAAGCAAAATACGTGGTGATTCACATAAAATATTTCTAAAGATACAATACACACTTCAGGTGGAGAATTAGGAGATACAGTCACCTAAATTTTAAAACATAACATTAAATATGTTCAACACAAGACAAGTTTCAAAATGAGAAACATGTAAGAATTGCAAAAGTTGAAATTAAGAATGGTTTTAATACAAGACACTAACCATATGAGTTTTTATTTTATGTTTGAAATAGTGTTGTTAAAACAAATATGTTCATAATTAAATGGTATGTCTTGTCCTTAATCTAAGAATAAAATATGTTAGTTGTATATTTGAAGAGACCTTGATGCAACAACAACCTATAACATATAATTTTCTGTGTTCAATGACATTTATAAAAGAAATAAACTATATCTAGAAACAACTTTTGGATATAGTTTCAATCTCTATATAAACTTATACGTAAAAAAAAAAAATATGTAAGTGTTAAATATCATTAATGAAATTTTTAAATAGTATGAGAATTGTCAAAACTCTGGTTCTTTTATTTTTATTGCATTTATACAGGTGTATCTTTTGTTGGCATTACTCATTCCAGTTCTTTTGATCTTTAGGTTCTAGACTCATGTGCCACATATCACATTATTTTTTCTTTTGTTGTGAACCCATTGTTCACTGTTATTTTTTCTGCAGCCATTTTCATTGCTCTTATACATCTTTACGCCTCTTTTGCTCTTTATTTATTTCACACTCTTAAATTTATTATTTGTTGTGGAAGAGACTGCAAATGAAAACTATTTTTTTAAGATTTTTTTCTCTCTTTTAAGATAAATATCACTTAAAATGAACTTACTTTATAAACTGTTTATATGAAGTCAAAATTTTAAATAATTGAGGTTTTGTTATAAATATTAAATAATGTTATAATCTATAAAGACTTCATGTATTTAACTTTAAGTATATTGTGTATTTTCGTTTAGTTTATGAAAGATTAGCACATAGTCTTGAGGGGATTTCATGCTATTGTAAGCCAACAATAAAAGATAATAATACTTGTAATTTTTTATAATTAGCATAACATTTTGCATATGGTAAATACGAACTAAATATAATTTGGATTGGTTAAATCAATATAAAACTAAAGTTTTTATTGTATTTTTATTACTTTATTTATCTTTCTTGGCTATCATTTTAAAGTTTTACAAATAAGATTGTGAACTTGCTTTTAAAATCATTAGACGACCGCCTTCAACATTTGTTTGGATTTGCTTATGAAAGTTTTTTATAACATTTTTAAGTTTTACTAAAGTCCTCCCCTCTTAAATCTAAAAATTAGTTTAGTTAGTACTGAAACTAATATTTTAATATTAGTTCTCAACATAATCAAAGGAATAAAGATATAATAATGGAGAACGAGAGACAAATCATCATCATCATAATTTCTTTATTTAAACGAGAAAATTTTGAAGACTAAAAACAACACATTGTTACATTCTTTTAATCATGTCATGCAAACATGATAGATATGGTAAAAAAATAATAATTGCATACTTTTAAATAAAAATAATATTATATTACAAAATTTATTTAAATTGATTACTACAAAATTTATTTAGATTGATCACTATAAATAAAAATTTCTCCTAGGTTCAAAAGCTCACAAGTCTTAAACATATATCCTCACAATTTCTTTATAGGAACCTTTCTTTATAATATAAGTTATTTAATATAAAAAATAACGAAAGTCATTTATAATATGACTTATTTAATATGAAAATGAACAAAGTCATGTTAACCAAATTTACCTATTTTGTTTAACATATATGATAAATAATTTTAATTAGCATTATATAAATTTTATTCACATATACACTAACTAAAAAAAATATATACTTTTATACTATAACAAAGAAATGTATATGTTGAAATTAAAACCAAATCTATACATTTTCATAATTTAATTTTAAACTGAGTTTTTTTTTTTAAGGGAGTTGAATTTTTAATGTATTAATAAAAAAAGAAAAGTTGTTTGTTTTAGAAAAATATTAATTATTAAATCTATATATTTTGTCAACTTTAACCCTGTTGATCCAATTGTCTATTCCTTTTCTTTATCACATGTTATCTTCCTTTTCTAAAAGCAAAAGCAAAAAATAAAAAATAAAAAATTTGATAGATGTCCACCCTTTTTACCAAGGATTTCTTTTACTCCAATGTGTGCTTTTCTCCCTCACACAGCAAACCAAACACTCCATTTATTCTCTCGATTCCTTCAATGAGTCAACTGCACCCAAATTACTGACACAATATCTCTATGACAGAAATTATCAATTTTCCATATTATTTGGTTTGTGCAATTAATGTCCAACTGACCAAGTCTTCTACCTTTATAAATACTATGTCATAATAATCACCCACAAAAAAAAATGAGCTACATTGAGGTTGTTCAGTGATTAATTTTTTTTGATTTGATATATTGCATACAAATCAATGTTAGATGAATCAAACACTCCAAATAAAATATACAAGAAACGCTTGTAACCCCTGAAATCAGCATATAAACGTTTTAATTGCGCCAAACACTCAAACTATATATTAATGTATCACCTTTATTCAATGGATTTAGTATCGAAATAATGCTTAAGTTGATTTTAACTTAGTAAGTGCACAGCCCATTTTCTGTTTCTTAATTTTTTTTTTCTCAAACTCTTCATCACTTTATTTATTTCCTTCATAACCAGTCTCCTTTTTTTCCATATTCCTTTTAAAAAATACCAAAATATTTTTAAAAAAAATTATCAATAGCTTAATTTTTTAAGCACGTAATTATTCATTAATTTTTATTTTAGAAAGGTAAAATCCTATTACGTTGATGTTCACATAAACTTCTGGCAATAAAAAAATCTTAAAAATGTAAAAAATATTCACAGCGATGAACTCAGTAGTAAAAAATACAGTAAAAAGAATATAAAAAATCATATTTTGATTACTAAAATATTGACTAAGAATATTTTAAAATATGTATCTTAACATGACTAAAATATCTTAAAACACAATCAAAACATATTATTTAACTTTTATTATAATTTTTTATCCTTTTTTTTATTTAAAAAGATTCATGGATACCCAAAAATCCTCTTTTTTCTACAATTATATTGATTGTTTAATTTTTTTTCCATAGACACACACTTTTAAATCGAATTTTCCAATTTACCAAATATCGGAATCATTCACAGATTAATCGATTCTTCGTTGCAATTGGTCCCATTTGATGTCAAGATTTTACATTCTTATAAAACCGTGCACTAAAAAAAAGGAGGTTTACCGTGTTGATGTCGCCATAAAAATAAAATTGTGTAATTAGCTGCAAAAAAACACAGTGACAGCACTTATTTTTGTTCATCTCAGAAGTGGATTTTAGTGAAACACTGAATAGAAAGGAGAAATTTTAACCCGAACCCATTATTTGTGGATCCATGAATTGAATCGTGAAATCCCCAATGACTGGCGATTTTCTCCGGACACCGCTCTCTGTCAAGATCGCCGTCTTCTTCTTCATCGCCGTCACCTTCTTCTACTTCGGCAAGCACTGGTCCGATGGCTATCAGCAGCTCGTGTTCTTCACCACTCAACGCTCCGACCCGGATCCGGACACGAGCCCGGTAGTTTCCACGTCGCCGAATTACGACAAATCCTTCAACCTCTCCGCCCTTATTGACCAGAACAGAACCCAACCGGTGCCGGAAAATGCCCCACCACCTAAGCTGCCGGAGGGGTCGATCGAGCAACTGGGAATCGTGAACGATAATGGCACGATGTCCAATGAGTTCGAGGTGGGGGATTTCGAACCGGGTATGGTGGATCAGTGGGTGAACGGGTCCCAGGTTGGGAGGGAAGGTTCTTCTTCTGATTTTGCATTGGGGAGGAAGAAGTTTGGGTTGTGCCCGCCCGAGATGAGAGTGTATATACCTTGTTTGGATAACGAGGACGCGATTCGGAAGCTACCATCCACCGAGAAAGGGGAGAGGTTCGAGCGGCATTGCCCCGAGCAAGGTCATGGGTTGAATTGCTTGGTTCCTGCACCCACTGGGTACCGTACTCCTATTCCATGGCCCAGAAGCCGAGATGAGGTCAAAACGTTGCCTTTTTGGTTTCTCTTCCAATTTAGCCAAACGGGTGTTTTTGGTTTCAATTAGGAGGATTTTAAATTTGCTTTTATTTTTTTAAGAGATAAAGTTCAGATGCAGTTATATAGGCGCTTCAACTTTGATAGGAGAACAGTGTCAAAAGCACGAATATAACTTCACATACCCTTTTGTTAAGGTTTTCATGAATATAAGTTTTTTGTTTTTGGTGTAGGTGTGGTTCAATAATGTTCCTCATACACGTCTTGTTGAAGATAAAGGAGGCCAAAACTGGATTTCTAGAGACAAGGATAAGTTTAAATTCCCGGGAGGTGGCACTCAGTTTATACATGGGGCAAATGAATACTTGGACCATATTTCTAAGGTTTTAATTTGTTGTTTTTGCATGCTCTGATTTTGGTTTCGCCTTACCTTTTTGTTGGGAAAGTGTAGTTGCATCTTAGCGGAATCTGACGTTGGATTTTTTATTTTTTTTTTATCATAGATGATTCCTGAAATTACCTTTGGTCGGCATATACGTGTTGTTCTTGATGTTGGTTGCGGGGTTGCTAGTTTTGGTGCATACTTACTGTCACGGAATGTTGTCACTATGTCTGTTGCTCCCAAGGATGTTCATGAGAATCAGATTCAGTTTGCTCTTGAGCGTGGTGTGCCAGCAATGGCAGCAGCATTTGCAACTAGACGATTGTTATATCCAAGTCAAGCTTTTGACTTGATACATTGCTCACGTTGTAGAATTAATTGGACTAGAGATGGTATATATTTCTCTTTCTTGTATGATAAGCAACAGTTCTTGGTAGTAACGAGGAGGCATGTTATACTGAAATTAAAGAATCCATTTTGGAACTGCCACTTTTCTTGTTAATGATATGTATATGACACTATTTGTGGTGTGTTGCTTAGAACTTATTTTTTTTTTTTTTGTGTGATGAAGATGGGATACTGCTGCTTGAAGTTAATAGGATGCTAAGAGCAGGAGGGTACTTTGTCTGGGCTGCCCAGCCAGTTTATAAGCACGAAGAAGTTTTAGAAGAACAATGGCAAGGTATAGCTAAATTTTCTGAAGCTTTTTAGAAATGGAGTTCGTCTAACTCTTTATTACTGAGAATGCTATCTAAACCTATGGCGAATGTAACATTTGATTTTGTTATCTCCAGAGATGCTTAACCTTACAACTCGACTCTGTTGGAATTTTTTGAAAAAAGATGGGTACATTGCAGTATGGCAGAAACCGTCTGACAATAGTTGCTACACAAACCGTGAGGCAGGAAGTAAACCTCCAATGTGCGACCCAAGTGATGACCCAGACAGTGTTTGGTATTGTGTTCAGGCCTTCCTTATACATTGATGATTGTACATTTCCCTCAATCCAGATGATTATTGTCAAAAGTGATGTGTAAAATTATTACTACCGTTCTTATACGTGATAGGTGCATTTTGCTAATATATAGGTTTGCATTCCTTAAAGAAGTAGAAAAAGAAGCAGAATAGCATGTTCCTTCATGAATGTTGAAATTTAAACCATGTTTTCAATTAAAAAGAAAGTTAAACACAATCCTCATTTAAATAAATATGATGAAGTTTTAAGCTCAATTCTAAACTAGGACTTCTGAACTGTAAAAATGATGATTGACTATCTCACCACGACCAATAGCTAATAGCAGCCTTTTATATCATCAATTGTAATTTTAATCTGTACTTTCTTCTAAAAGTTAAGATTTTTAGGTGGATTACTGAAGCACATGCCAAGTTAGAAACAACTAGTCCTCCGCTCAACCCACCTTGGAAAAAGATAGAGAAACAATATGATATAAGAAGAAAAACGAAAAGAATATTACGTGGTAGTCTATAAAATGAAAAAAATGGTTATTTTTCTGTTTGTAATAGCTTTTGATACATTATTATTAAGAGTTAATGGCTCATTGCTGGCGATTTTGTTAATTACTTGATTAATTTAGGTATGTTGATCTAAAAGCATGCATCTCTGAATTGCCTAAGAACGGCTATGGAGCAAATGTCACTGATTGGCCAGCTCGTTTGCAAGCCCCTCCTGACAGGCTTAAAAGCATAAAGCTAGATGCTTTCTCATCCAGATCAGAGCTATTTAAGGCAGAATCTAGATATTGGAAGGAAATAATAGCAAGTTATGTTCGTGCTTTACACTGGAAAAATATCAGACTAAGAAATGTTATGGACATGCGAGCAGGTTTTGGAGGGTATTGTTTATGTCTTATTTACTTTCTTGTTATAAATTTGCATTTGGGACTTTTTCCCTATGAGAATCTTCAATATATTTGTGCGTTTTACAGATTTGCAGCAGCATTGATTGAGCAGAATTTTGAAAGCTGGGTTATGAATGTTGTTCCTGTTAGTGGTCCAAACACTCTTCCAGTTATATATGACCGTGGATTGATTGGAGTTATGCATGACTGGTATTTCACTATGCTTATTTAAGATAATATCAATTACAGGCGTTCTCAATTTTGTGCTGTGGTTTTTTAATTTCAAGTACCGAACAATTCCCTGTTTGTCCTAATCCTCTAAATTACTGTCAACTTGTCAGCTTGTAGTAACATTTTCATGATTTTTAATGTAGGTGTGAGGCATTTGACACCTACCCCAGAACCTATGATTTACTGCATGCTGCCAACCTCCTTTCTGTTGAGAGGAAAAGGTAATATTTCCCACTTATTGGCATTTTATCTTTTTCTTGCCAATTATTATTGTATTTGAACCAGTAAAAAGGAAAAAAAGAGCATTGCATCAGGGTTTGGGCATTAGCCTTTCATCTCTCTCACGCAAAGTGGTCTATCTTTTTAAATCCAATCTATCATCCTTCTTAGCCTATAACCTATGATTTGATCATAATTAAAATTTTATTCAAATCTGATTTTGATCAATTTATTACAATATCAAATCAATGCATTGATTAGGAAATACATGATACAAAATATAAGGACAAACTTGCAACTGCTTTAATATTTCATTACTCATTCAGAGCATGCATTATGACTTAGTCAGTTCTTAACTGCTTATTGCAAAATATGAAACATGTTTGATGTCTGCTATCAATTGCATTTCTCTCTATCAGATGCAATGTCTCATCCATTATGCTTGAGATGGATAGGATACTAAGACCTGGTGGACTTGTATACATCCGTGATTCTCTTGAAATTATGGATGAACTTCAAGGGATTGCCAAGGCAATAGGCTGGCATGTGATGTTGCGAGACACAGAAGAGGGGCCTCATGCAAGTTATAGGGTATTGGTTGGTGAGAAGCACTTACTACGCTCCTGAAGCCAGATAGGGTGAATTGCATGACTTTTCTTTGACCTTGCAACCGGAAGTTATCAACAGATGATGGGAAAAACTAGTATTGGAGAAGTGCTGGAAGATGCAAGTGCAAGTACTACTAGGCATTTGAGAAGTGCAAGAAGATGCAGGTGCATGCACTTCCTTGTAAGCCTCAAGAGGTGGTGAGCGTTTATTTATTGATACTACTATTCTTGAGATCCCTAAAGCTGGATAGGTCAGGTGCATCATCTAACTTATTTTTAAAATTCTATTTATTTGTATATTCCAAAGCTCTACGTAGCTTAAATATTTTTTTTTTTCCATGATTATAAGCACATTTGGTGTTGGTCTTTAAACAAATTTTGGTCAGTTTGTATCTCTCGTTTGTTCAAAGTCCCATTTGGAACCAAGCTAGCGGGCATACAAATCAACAAAAAATTATAGAAATGGAAATTAACAATCTGTAACTATTATGATTTTACCCACGTTTGTCTCTACATTTTTTGGATTATTTTGTCCCTTAATTATCATTCTCATCTCTATCATAACAACGTCACAATTGTTAGCCAATGTTAGCCAACGCCGACGTCATGTTTGTTATATTCACCACTACTACTACATTCGTCATTGTTATCATTTGTTATCCCCATTTTTATTACAATTATCATTGTTGATATTACTATTAGTACATTATCTTCATTGTGGCAACTATCATTATATCATCACTATTAGCACCATCCTTAGAAGAGACACTAAAAAAGAAAATACACTAAAAAAGAAAATCATTGAAGGATAAAAGAGAGTATGAATTGCTATCAATTTTTTTTTCTTCATGTTTTCAGATTGAGTACAATAACAGAATTTATAGAGATACGCAATAGTTTCAAATACAATTGTCTATAACTAGTTAACTAATTCTCACATCTTCAAAAAAATATTTAATAGCGTTTTGATTTTTGACATTTGAAAACCACTTATTTTATTTCTCCTAGAGAATTATGTTTATTTTACTTCTAATTTTTGAAAAGTGTCAATAAAAATAAAATAAAATACATTATTAAAGAGCAAATAGCATATCCCGACATTAACTGGGTGTCGGAAATTTATTAAATTCAGTCTTCATATCCAATAAAAAAAACACTCAAAATTTTAATATTTTAATTAAAAATATTAATATATATTTGTTTGACATGTAGGTAAGTAACTGTACATTTACACACATTTTCACATGCTTAAATGTCCAATTTATTTCGTATGCTAAAATGCTAACTTATTATTTATATAACTAAATGCTAGGTTAAATTATATTTTTAGTTTTGTACTTTATTAAAACAAAACAATTCAACGCTTCTGTATTTTGTTAAAAAAAAATATAATTTTATACTTTTAAATAATTAAAACTGGTATTATGAGCATTGTGCTTTGTTTGGATTGAAAAATAGTAATAGAAAAAAAAATGAAAGAAAAATAAGTAGAAAATGATTTATTTGAATTGAAAAGAAGTGAATGAAGCGTGAAACAAGTTTTTACTAGATTTGAGTATATATTAATATATATATATATACATATATATAT
>Ga0123340_1001835_pt1 | contig 18363 bp, 13 predicted proteins | sample SirMexnodulemix_FD_89961 | JGI IMG/M metagenome (GOLD analysis project Ga0123340, IMG submission 89961) | Root nodule microbial communities of legume samples collected from Mexico - Siratro Mexico nodule mix | ecosystem: Host-associated > Plants > Roots > Nodule | place: Mexico: Nepantla... | reverse complement strand
CTCCCTCCCTCCCCCTCTCTGTCTCCATATATATTAAAATACTTGTTTAACCATATGTTGATAATTAAAGTTTTTAGTTATATAGTATTTTTTAAAATTATTAATTATCAAAAACTGAGTTTCAGATTTATTTGATAATTAATTTTTTATTTATATAATAATTTTGAAAATCATTGATGTTTGAGTCTTTTAAGTTGTCACATTTTTATCTATACAGAATCTTAGGAGTCATTAATTTTCAATCGCTGTTTTGACGAAAAATATGTTGAACTTTTTAAATAATCGGTACATTTATTTGAAGAAAAGCTAACGAAAATAAAATAAAAAAAGATATTAAATGGGATCGATGTCAAATCTTAATAAACAATAATGAACTAAAATTGTTAAGTGGTTAAACATGAAAACTTAAACTATGATGAGTTTTGTATATATTAAATGTATATCTAGTGGTTTTTTAATTGATGTATTCTATGAAATAATTATACACATGTGAATTAGTGGTATGATTGATCAAACTTGTTGTATTTTTAAGATACCATAAATAGAAATGAAACATGAAATATGACGTTGAAAAACTTTTCAAATGATAATTCATTCACATAATATATCTAACGATTTTTTTTAAGAGATAGTTTTTTTTTTAATGATACACATTTTGAAATACGAGTGCTTCACCGATAAATTATCCTTACTTATATATATTTTTAAATACGAGTATTTTATTTATAAATAAACTTAATTTTACTTTAACTCAAAATTTTAATACATTAACTTTATAAATTTCATTATTTATATGTTGTTTAATTTTTTGATTTTTATTCAAAATGAAAATTAGATTATTTTTACTGAATATATAACTTAGATTGATACTCAGATCAGACTTGGATCACACTTCCATTACCTCTTTTCAGTTATTTATTCTGCTATTAGATTGACACTTGGATCACATTTCCATTACCTCGTTTGAGTTGTTTATTCTGCTATTGTGTAACTTGTAGCTGCCTGCGCCATTCAAGATGTATCAACAATTTCCCATAATCCGGAAGGTTCTCTTTGATGACAGGAACTTGTTTGAAGTTTTGAGTCCAAGCATGCATCCGAGGAAATTTGTTGGGCTCAATCAATTTCATCCCAACAATTTCCTCCAAGCCTTCCAACCAATGGCTCAGGCACCCATATACTATGTCCACCATTCCAATGTTGTTGCCTCCGAAGAATTTCTTGTCCCCTACACCCTGCTCTTCCATCACTGTCACAGTTTCTTGTGCCTTTTCCCATGCACTTGCTCTTTCTTGTTCATCTTTACAGGGTCGGAGAAACAAATCAGTGATAGAGGCAATCTAGAAAATAAACGGACATCAGAAATTAGTATTAAGAATCAAGTTTAGACCTAACTCATTTATAAAATAAGTTTTTAATTATATTTAGTTTAGATGAGATCTAAAGAAATATCGAGAAAATCTCACAAGAACGAAAACACAGTCAAATTATATAAGAGAATGACATCAATTTCAACTCAAAATCTTAAGGAATTACATCTGTGAGTCTTTTTTCTTATCTAATATAAGACTTAGACCCATACTTGAACCTATACTAATATCTAACGATCTTCCTCTCAAGTAAGAGTCTTTCCTCCACATTAACCGTCGTTCTCATACTTATACGAGATACGCTTGTCTGAAACTTCCATCAAGAAGACTTTCGATACAAAGTTAAATTGTACTTGTAACGACTTTGATATTACTTGTTGAAAGAATCAGAAGAAATAAACACCAACAAGATTTCACAAAAATAAGAAATGAATACATATAAAGAAATAACACCACCTTCAACCCAACATCTTAAGATTTTGAGTTATAAGTAGTATCATTCCTTTATATATTGATTCATTTCTTATGGTCAAAGATCTCCTAAATATTCTTCCACAAATTTTTCTAACAAAAAATAAATTTAAACCTAACTCATCATTCTACAACCGACTTTTAATATGAAAATTATCCATATATCATAACCTTATCTCTAATAAAGAATTAAAATTAAAGAAAAAAAGTTGTTGACAGTAATATAAATGAAATAAGAATACCGAGTCTTCTCCAAATTTGATCCAAAAGCGAGCTAAGGCCTTCTGATGGTTGTCTTTTGGCAGCAATGGGGTGTGTGGCCACGTGTCTTCGATGTATTCAAGGATGACCGTGGACTCTGCAATGGCTTTGCCTCCATGAATAAGCACTGGAACTTTCTTGTGAACTCGATTGGATTGCAGAAGTAGATCACTTTTGTTGTGTCTGTCAACCTCTATGTACTCATAACTGATGCCCTTCAACTTCAGAGCCCATATCACCCTGTGAACGAAAGGGCTAGACCAAAACCCAAGTACTTTAACCTCTTCCATTGCTGCTTATTTTCAGTTGAACTGCTGGTTGGAACCTTATAGTAACAAAATCATTGGACCTATCTTATCTTGGACTAAGTCAAGGACCGATTCCAACAATGTCACAAAAAATTTAAACTTTTAATAGCTGTATTTCTCACTTCGTTTGTATCCAATGATTCAGTTCCGTATTGAAGTCAAACTCTGATGGTTTTGTTTATGTGTTGGTAAGTCTGATAGAAAGTGACGTGTTAAAATCATAACCACTACATCTCTACACCGAAATAGGCCTAATTTTCGCCACCAAAATTGACTACTGCATTCACAGAATCATTTGACTTTTGTAATGACATTTAGATTAAGTTTTACTTACACCTCTCCTTTTCACGGCTCAAGTACATCTATGTTTTCTAAAATGATTCTAAGTATATTGTCCAAATCACAAATAAAGAGTTCAATTATATAACAGTTATTATCACCATTAAAATTAATAGTTCATAGCTTAGGTAGTGTCACTCTCTATTTTGAGTTTATTCTGTAATTGTCAAATATTCAATTAATGTTATAACAAAATTCTACTTGTCATAGGTTCTCACATTTGAGGCTTTTAAAAGAGTAATTAAGGAAGTGTTTTTTAAGAGGCAAATGTTGATAAGTAACTAAACTTAGTTTGTTTTAATAATGTTTTCTGGTAAGCATCTTAAAACAACAGATGCATTATTAATGAAGTGACTTAAACAGTTTAACCTTCAGAATAACCATGAATCTAACCTGAAACTGTTACTAATTCTTAATGATATTGACAACTGAATAAGATATAGTGTGTATCCTCTCCTCTCCACAGGTTGTCAATAAAAATAGAACCTAAGATATTGTACGTTATATATTATTGAACCAATCTTACTAAATTTTCTAATCAGTTCTTTATTACTGAGTTGACTGACAGTGATTAGTAACGAATAATATGTATTTAATTACGTTTTGAAACATAATAACCATTTGAATGGTTACCAGATCAAAACAAATCCTATGAACAATTACTAATAATTGCGAATGATAAAAAAGATCAATATAATTAGTAGAGTTCACAGTGGCCAAGAAAGATAATTAAAAAAATGAAGTTAGCATAAAACACGTAACTTGTTTGAAGGAATGATGTTTAATGGGTTAATGGGCTGACACATGGTTATGACCACTATGCTTTAAAAGGAATGTTTCCATTAAATAGGGTGACAAACAAATAGTCTTAAATGCTCATCGACAAGCATACAATGATTTTCTTATTACATCTTTTTTAATGAAAATACTCAAAACTACATTACTTCGCTCCCACATAATTTATTAGCACACCTACTAAAAGGCCTAACTATGCTTATGGATAATAAAAGGAAAATATATTTTAATCGTTCATTTTTCATATGACAAATATAATATAATAATAACAATTAAATTTAAAAATTATCTTATTACAATAATCTATATTATCATAATAAGAAATTTTCACAAAATTTGAATTAAATTTCAAGTTACTTATAAATTTTGGTTCCATCTTATTGATTTTTGTTTTTTATCTATTGAGTATTTATTTTTGTTCTAATATGTAATTAAGTTGTTATCATTTTTTTTAATTGAATGATATAATTATTGTCTTGTTTTTTCATATTATTTACTTATTTTCAGGTGTTAATAATTGTGAAATTTTGTGGCTAACACATTTTCAATAAAAATAATAAAAATAATTTATCATGTTAGATTAATACAAGATGATACTTAGTTAACTAAAAAATAAATAAATTAAAAGATATATTCAATGAAAAATATAAAAACTTCGACTACTCAACAAAAAAAATTCAATTGAAAAAAATTAAATTATTTAATTAAAATTTTTCAAAATATTATTACTCATGATAAAATTGTATCTAAAATATTACATATATTTTATTGTAAACTAAATGAACATGCTGTATAAAAAGGATTTCTCTTCGCTTTGCTATGGAAGCATTTTACGTACACCTTCTCCATGTAAAAGGAGGAGCAATTTGTTTCTTTACACACACGAAGCTATGTATGCATACGCATGAATCTCTGCTCATTATATGATGATAAACATCATAATGGAGATGAAGATTGTGCTCAAGTACTCCCTCTCCATTCTTCTAACTACTCTATTCCATAAGAACTATTCTGAGCTATATTCATCTTTGGTTTCTCACAAGTCACAACAATCTCATCATCACCATTATCTTTGAACTCTCTAAAATGTGCTATTTTTCCCAACTCTTCAACTTCATCCATGACACGATCAAGTTTTGCCACCATCTCCACAAGCAAGGAAGTGAAAGCTGCAAAGGGTAGTGCTTCCGAGAACTCAAGGCTTACTATGGTAATCTTACTCAGTTGTGGTCTTAAAACCTTCTTTTGAAGCTCACGAGAGTGCTCTTTGGATTTACATCCACGCGGGGAAGAAGACTCAATAATCTTAGCACTTGATGATGATGTTCTGCTCTCTTCTTCATGCTTTTGGTCAGGGTGTGTGACTGCTTGAAGTGGGGTGTTTGTGGTTCGACCATTCCTCGAGCCTAGTACAAGTTGTGGTTGTGATTTCAAGGCATTGTCGAGGTCTTGCAATGCTTCTTTGAGGTTGTTGGAGAGTGTTTGAGGGGAGAATTGACGATTGTTCCTTATGCTGTTGGCCAGTTCCCTTAATACTTTCGACACTTCCTCTCCAAGTCTCATGCAAGAGTCTTTGTACAGTGCACGAATTGATTTTGGTGTCTAATGAAGGAAATAATGTTAATCAATAAATGATAATATTATGTTAATAAGCATCAAATGAGAAGTTATTTTTTATATTAAGGGGTATTCCAGATGCTGGCTGAAAGAATAATGTAGTCATTTCATGCTTTAGTGCCAGGTCAAAGAGCATTGAATATCATTTAGATCCTTAATTTTAGTCAATGATTGATGTTTCAGGTGATTGCTATGCATGTGCCATCAGTGACATGACAGATAATCCAGGTGTAGTAGTTGAATGATGAACATAATAAAAGCAAGATGAAGCAATTTTTGAGGGAAAGAAAACATGAGTTGGTATAATGACCTACATCAAACTAGAAAAGATTTGTCTCAATCATTATTAGGGTGATTTAATTAACTTGGAGTTAAACTAAAGATAACAAAAGATTAAAGATGCAGCTACCAGCTTGCATCACCAAGAAACTCAGATCTGGTATAAGTTTTTCTTAGAAGTTTCATAGCCCTCTAAAATGTTATGATGCTTGGAACAACAGGTTTATCTTTTGATGAGTAATCTTTTGATTTTCATTTATCTTTTGGATTGAAAGTTTTTTTCTAGATGATTTGAACAAGTACCTGAATTTCAGACTGCAGACATCCATGTAGTGCAACAACAGTGTAACTGAAATAGCGAAGAGCAGCTCCAACTCTTGCATATTGATGCCATGGGATTCTGTGGCAATATCTTGAGTACCTTGGCTCCCAGCTTGCTTGTAATGCCTGTTTTCCACACAACAATTCACACATGAACTTCTATCACTAATCACTAATTTCAGACATGTTTCACATAAGAGGAAAGAGGCACTGCGTTACCAGTGTTTCATCGCTTGCTTTGGAATCCAAAACTGCCTTGTAACCTTCGTAAATAGGATCCTCAGATGAATCATCTTCACATGCTGATTTTGCAGAATCATAAAAATATTCCTTCACACAGACTGCATGATTGTTTAACCATCAATGATAATCTTCTTCAACAGTTATAAGTTGTATCTTAAAGTTCATTGTGATTACCTTGTATAGAGTTGGCCAAGCCTTCAAACTTTGATACGGTGTTGTTGTGGAGATCTTCCCCTGACCAGTTTGGAAACACCAATATGCTCATCACAAGGCATATGCCACAGCCTATGGCAATGGTGGACATGCGATCTTTCGCAATGTTCCAAACATTATCAACGCGGTAGCTTGATACAGTTATCAAATTAAAGGTCAAGAGAAAGATCAGAACACCATAGTCATAATTCCTCTTGATATAGGGTATGAACCGCACATAAGTGGTCATTGCTCCTGCAAACCAAAAGTGAAACCATGACTCCAAAAACATCTGGTAACTCCAGGCACACGACAGAAAACTTGATTACAAGTTATTTGCTTTAAAGGATATTGAAAATGAAAAACATAGGTTTAAGGGGTTTGTCATGTGACTCTAAGTGTTTGTACTTTGTATGATAGTCTCAAGTTTTACATATCAATTAAGTTTCTCTAGTATTTTCAACTGAGGCATGGTACTATATGGATAAGAAACAACATAATTAATTCACCAGATTTTGGTAATCCTCCAAAAGCCTTTCATGACATGATAGTAAATGCTTGCCTAACATAAAAACTGCAACACCAATGAAAACAGCTCTAAAAGTCCGACCAGGGGCATGTGCAACATATTCAATGAGAAATGCCAATGATCCTGCTAGCAGAGTTCCCAATCCTCTATTTAGTCCTTTGCATAATGTTGCCCCTGAAATCAAAATCAAAATCAAAAGGATGAAAAAGTGGATCCTTCAATACCTATTGACTGACTTACCAGGCTGTGATTCAGAAACAAAACAATGTCACTGAGATAACCTTACCTACAGTAAACTCCATCACCACAACCACTGTCATGACAGCCCACATAGCATTTTTCCCTATCCCTTTGAACAATGGTTCCATCAGATACAACAAAGAAACTAGCGTTAAAGCCATGCCAACTTTGAATGAATGGACCACCCTTCTTGGATCCTCTTTGCCAACCTTCCATGTTGCTCTCCTGGCCAAACCAGGAAATCTCATCACCTTATCAGCAAAGCTATAAACACACCTCATATTCCAAGAGCATCTGTTACTCCTAGCATCAGTTTCAGCCATAGAAACCTTCAAATCCTGCATTAGCTTTAATTTCTGAGCAGAAAGATCATTAATAATGGTTCAGTTATGATAAAGGGTATCTTATGTTTAGCTTAAAAGCTTTCACACAGTGACAAGGAACATGATAAAGTGGAAAACTTTTTCTGCTTCCCTCTTAATGATGGAGACTAATTATATACCATATACAGATGGTTCCAGCAATTTTGCCGGTGTAATCCAGTGTGTTTATAAAAGGGAAATATAGGTTGGTTCATTCTTAGGTACTTAATGTCAATGTTCAGTGGAGAAAACCATGTTGATTGTTATCATGTTGGTGACCAGAAGCTAACATAACAATTAAAAAGCCAACAACTCACTCTTTAATACCAGAAATTGTTACATGGTTCATAACCATGTAATCCCTGGAAATTTCTATGACACATTAACAATTTTTTGTATATAGAAAAATGCAGTTAGATGTCTACTAGAATAATATTTTTTTGAAATACTTGTGAAGAAGTTTCCCTAATATGTTTTATATATATTCATTGCATAGAATAACGTGGACCGTACACATGGCACAACATTGTTGGTGTTATAATGGTTAATTTAGAAAATTGACAAGGGCTGATATCTGCTTTTTTTTGTGGCAAGAACAGGTGTGATCCTATGTATGCATGTGAGTATTTTAAAGGAGTGATATCAGTGGTCTAACACAATCATATGTTGTCGTTTCTTGTGAAGATTAATAAAATAGTTTGTTGATGGTAGATTCTAGTCATGTTCTGGCTCACTTATCAAAAGTGAAGCAAACCTGCTTATCTTTGACAATTCAATATTTTGCATGGTGGCTGGTTGAAAGCTCAATGCTTTCTTAAATTGTGGGAATCTATATCAGAGGGTTAGGTTGCTACCTTTTGCTGTACCACAGAAATCATAGTTGAAAAAAGAACACGTCAAATGTATTGTTGCAAAACTTTGGTACAACCATGGCTTGTTTTAGAAATGCTCACATGTAATGCCGATAAAGTAAGATTTTCTAATATAGAAAATAAAATACAGTGAAGGCAAAGAGAAGAAAAAGTAAGGGTAATTACAGAAGGTAACCGATATCATAACAAATGGAAAGAGTATAAATAGTGAAAAATTGTTACAAGTGAACAATATAAACTAGATCTAAAGCTTTGATTAGTTTTGACAAAATTATATATGATTTATTATGTTGTCTTTAATTCTTCTTGTTGCTTAGGAACGTATTCTAAGTTATGTCTTGATGTTAATCTTGTTACTGTAACTCACCTACCCTGATTTTTATCGAGTGATACTTTTTTACAGGTTTATTTTGTTGAATAAAAAAAAGAGATGGGAAGTTAATATGGTTGATTGAGAAAAAAAAATATCGATGTAAATATTACAACCGACTTAAATTTTAAATCGTTTTGTTTCAATAAAAAAAATAACTACATCAAAAAGCTTCTTAAAGAGAATTTCATAAAATCATAAAACTAGTAAATGCATATTTCATAAAAAAGTATATATTAAGATATCTATAAGTAGCACAATAATTCAATATTTTCCTAAAAAGCCCCTAATATATTAGGCTATAAATATTTTTTTTATACTTTTATTTATTATTATTATTATTATCAGTTTATCATATTATATATTATTTTTAAACAGGTTTTTTATATTATTATGTTTTATGTAAAGAAAAAGTTGTCGAACTTAAGGTCAGGCCCAACAATCCAAAATTGCACCCCTATCATGCAGATTGCTTCTTCCTGTACCTCCACACTTTTTTACTGCACCTCCATAAACTATTGTATTTCTAAAAAGACCCTTACGTAAAAGACTTAAGTGTTCTCTAGCAAGTGAAGATAGTATTATGGTGACTTTCATCCAGAATAGAAAAGTTATTTCGAATTATACTTTCAAAATTTTAATCCGAAAGTAATTTTTATATATTAAAATAGACTAATCTGAAATATAATTTTTATTTAAATATAAGTTAATCTGAAAATTAAAATAAAATATAATTTAAATTGTATAATTTAAAACTGAAATGTGAAAATAGTTTCTGAAATTTTCAGAATATTGAAATAATTTTTAAACTGTACAATCTTAAATGTATTTTCGAATTTTATAATTTAAAAAGTATTTTCAAATTATAATTCAGAAGTTATTTTTGAATCCGAAAACTATTTTTCAAATTTCGAAAGTTTTCTAAATTTAGTGAAAATATCTTTCGAATTATATAATCTAAAAATATTAAGATGATTTCTTAGATTAGTTAAAGGCATTTCAGTCTTTTCCATATTCTTGATATTCTCTGTGAAGAAGATGCTTCTAGAAGCAGTCATCATAACGTTGCTACCATGTGCGGTGTGTCCCTGGTGTAGTTAGTAATAATGGGGTGAATAAGCAAAAATAAAAATATGGTAGTATGGCCCAACCCACTAATTTGTAGTGGTATCGATGAAACAGAGAAGAGAAAGTGGAGAGAAGAACACGGATCTGTTGGTGCGAAAGGAGAACCCAAAACTGCAGAAAGTTGCAAGAGAGAAGCACTGAAGCACGGAATCGTTACCCAGGTGCGTTTCTGCATAAATCGTGACCTAAAAACACGCAGATTCAGTGTGGTTGTGTAGTGAAAAACGATTCTAGGTTTTGGAGAGTGAAATGAGCAAGTATGGTTTGAACCTTAGGCCACCCAAGCCAAAGAAACCGGCACCAAAGCCCTCCCTTAGCACCCCTTTTGGCTTTAACGAAGATGACGAGAACGACGTTGAGACGGAAATTGCTCTTCAGGCTAGCAAGAATAAACGTCTCAAGGAAGTAAGTTAATTTTTCCGTTATAGCTTCCTTGGTGTTTGATAATTTGCTTCAGTGTTTATTCTGGTGCCTGTTGTGTAATTTGCCTTTTCATTTTCTTAGGTTGAGGAGCAGCAAAAGAAAGCCTTGGAGGAAGACCCATCTGTGTTTGATTATGATGGAGTCTATGACACGATGAAAGCGAAGGAAGCTCATCCATTGAAACAAGATCGTGAAGAGAGAAAGGTATGCTTGCAGTTCTAGTAATCTTCTTTTACTTGCAGTTGAACAGCCACTTTGTTATGTTTATTAACTATGTAGAATTGTGTATTCAGAAACTGAGAATCTCTGCCGAGTTGCATTTTACATCATAATTAGGTTGATGACTCTGGTGATTAGCTGCATGAAGTATCTCTCTTCTTTTTGTTTTTGGATTAAAATTTCCTTTCATTTATTTGAAATTTTTAAAATTGATTTGTACCGAGATACCAATGAAGTCATTTTCCTATTCTGTTGGCTTGTCTTGAATATATCATAAATGATCTTTATTTATAAAGAAATTGCAAAATCATCTTTATTGTGTACCCTTTTGTTGTCTAGGTAGGATAGTCATATATGACATAGGGCATTGGACACAGTGGACGATGCAATGGCGCGGAAAAATCCTAGATTTAAGGATGCTTATATACAGAGGATAGATAATTAGATCATCGGGTAGCATAGGAACATATTTTCCTGATGCGTTAAAGTAACTTTATATAAAATTAAGATTGTGAGATTTAAAGATTCAATATTTTCAAAATTCCAAGAGTACCGTATTAGGTGTTAGTGTCAATCTGGGAATTGGAGTGAAAATGATTGATTGTGGGTTACTGGGTTTCAAATAGGCTATGTGGGTATTCCTTTTTATTATTTTGTTTAAATTTCTGTTCTTGTTTTACTTTTATGAGAGCTAGTGTTGAAATTAGTTCATTTTAGGTATTTGCTATATGACTTCGGTACTCATCATCAACCTGCAATCTTTGTGATGCAGCCAAAATATATCGAAAATCTGATGAAAAAGGCAAAAGAGCGAGAGCAGTATCGTGAGATTGTTTATGAGAGAAAGATTGCCAAAGAGAGAAGCAAAGACGACCATATATATGCTAACAAAGACAAGTTTGTTACAGAAGCATATAGAAAGAAGCTTGCCGAACGAGAGAGACAAATGGAGCTAGAACGTTTGCGTGAACTTCAAGAGGAAAGAGATGATGTAAGTTCCTGTTTTTTAAATTTCTCATAATTTTTACCATGTTTTCATATCTCTGTTGTCAACCTAAATTCGTAATGAATTTCAAAATATTCTAATGTGTCCTTTCTTTTCTCCCTCATTTTAGTGCATATTTTTTCAATTAAACTGGCAGGGTTTTTTGTGATCTTATTCCTATCTCTCTATTCTTATTATTGACATATTTGTATTTTAATATTTGCATAGGTTACCAAGAAGAAGGATTTCTTGCTTGATTTTTATTCAAACCTTGGTAAAAATGTTGCTTATGGAGCAAAAGATGCCCAAGCGAGGAAACTTGACAATCAGGCCGAGAATAGAGTTGCAGAGAGCCATGAGGGAGAGAGCCACGCACCAAATGACCATGAAAAACGTAATGAGTCAGATGAAGTGCAGCCTTCATTGGACAACTCAACTTCACCAGTGGAGTCTCCTACAGAAAAGATTGGGGAACAGGGTGAGGCTTCTAATCCATTGGACACGAAACCAAATCCTGAGACTTCTTCTGTGGAAGAAAAGAGTTCATCTGAACAGCCATCAGCTTCTCAACCGAAGCCCGATCATCACAAAAGAAGTCTGGATGCTCTGGCTGCAGCAAAAGAGCGCTTCCTGGCGCGTAAGAAAGCAAAGGATCAATGAAAATTTTCCTGCCTTTGTTCACATGTTTGTGACTCATTTGATCTTCAGTTTTTCGTGTCTGATTTAATATCCATGAAATATTCTTTTGTAAACCTCAATGCCAAAGAGTCATAGAACATGATCTGGTATACAGTCTTAGAATATGATATTTAACTTTTGGGTCAATTCATGACTCACTTTATATGATCATGAACTTTTCCGAATGTTAAACTTCATTTCAGACTGTTAATGTTGTGAATAGAGTATGAAACCATTTTGTTTTCCTTAAATCCAACAAATAGATTCCCTAATTCCAATGAAAGACATCATTATTGATGGCTCCTGCTCTAGACTCCTGCGAACTATAATTCTTTAATGGTTATTATCTTACCTATACGTTATGGGACTTTCGTATCAAAACCTTAAAAGTTTGTCCATTTTTATTTGCCCTGGTTTCCCCACTTCGGTTGTACATTTTTTGGGTTGTAGCTTAATAGGCGTGTTAATGTGTCATTCATGGGCTTTAACTGAATAAGAATTCGTCTTATTTAGCATTTTTTTTCTAATAAAAATTAGACAAATTTTTTATGTACCCCAATACACTCTTCCTGCACCTCCATAAGCTACGAAAAAATACCAATATGCCCCTAATTGAAAAATAGGAAAATACGCAAATGCCCTTCACCTCCTTAACCCACTGGCAGTGTCATTCTTCTTTAGTTCATCCATTGATTATTGTTGCAACATCCCATTCATCTTTTTTACCTGTTCACCGTCGTCACACCTTCAACTTCAGTGAACACTGTGCCTGTGCGTGTCCCAATTGCATTGTGTGGAAAAACAGTGGAGGAGAGGAGGCAAAGATATCAATAGAAGGTTCAAACAAGTGAAAGGTAAGAAATTTTTTATGTTTATTAGTAATGTGTGAATAGTATTGATAATTAGAGTAGGTAATTTGGTGTTTGGGTGGTCGCCGACGGTGAAGCTGCATCGGAGAAGACGATGTAGGTATGAATCGGACTCACCCCACTGGTCATCTGATTTACAATTTTTTTTTTAATTTGTAAAACGGATGGGTAGTCATCCGTTTTACAAATTTAAAAATAAATTCCTAAACGGATACTTTCATCCGAGTGCCCTACGTATCGATGAAAATATATCGAAATGCAAAAATCTTACCTCTCCGTCGTTCTTCGTCGTCGATTAATACTTTTTACACGTTTAAGAGACTTTTCCACCGTTTAATTCACCTATAAACCTTCAAAAACAGCTCCCTCTATGAACAATTGCAGACCAATTTCACACTATGTGGGCATTGTTATGACACTATTCAAACGTTCAGTTTCTATTTCAAATTGCTCAAGGACTTTCTAGTAATTTCCACAAGGACAATTTTGTCATTTTCAAAAAATATGGAGGTGCAGGAAGAGTGTATTGGGGTGCATAAAGAATTTGTCTAAAAATTATGATGATGACCATGTAACTTAAAACATTTTAATACTTTACCTAGTAGAGTATTAGCAGAAAATTTTTATTGAAAAATTATAATTAGTTGAGATTTTAATATTATTTTAAGAAAATATTATTAGGTGGTGGTGTCATCACAAATTTCACTAATTTAAACATGATTTATGATTAAGTGGTCAATTTTTCTTGTAAATTAAAAAAACTTGAATGCCTATTATGTAATGATTAATCAAATATGTAGATAAGTAATAATCCAAACTATTTAATAATTTCACCATTTTAAGAGGGTTTTTTGAACCATTTAGTATTTGTTAAATTTTCTATTCCTTTCTCTATCCCTCGATTAAAGAGTATATATACCTCGTAAATTTTTTGAACCATTTAGTATATATACCTCTCTTATTTCATAGATGTGTATTCTTCACTTATAAGAGATCATAGATGTGTATTCTTCACTTATAAGAGAGTATGTGGTTTTTTCTTTCTTTGTATTTAATCAAAGATTTGTAACTTTTTTCACTTTGGAAAAATATTTCTCTAATTTTACACATACTTTTTTCCTTTATCAATTGTGAGTTGTGTTTAAAGATATTGTATATAAATTCTTAATTTTCTTAATTCTGATCTTGAACGTGAAATAATATTTTGTTATTTTGATAACAAACAAGCATCCTAACTCTTAAAACATAATTAGATGGACAAACCTATTCATAATAAAACTATTATAATAGAAGTTTTACTTAGTAAAATCACATATAAATTATTAATTGAAGGAATATGAGGCGATTCCAACAATGATTTCTTAATAGACATATTGCTATCTTGCAATTAAAACATCTGTTAACATAGTTGTTCATTACATGACTGCTCTCCCCACATATGCCTTATCTATGCTTAAAGCTTAACTGTGCTTGTGGGATAATAAACATGAAATGCTAATCAAATGCATAAGAAGGCAAGTCATTGTGAACCATCTTTGGTTTTTCACAACTCACAACAATCTCATCTTCATCTCTGAACTCTCTAAAGCGTGACAATTTGGCCAAGTCATCAACTGCATCTATAACACGATCCAACTTTGCCACCATCTCCACAAGCATAGAAGTGAAAGCAGCAAAAGGCAGTGCTTCTGAAAACTCAAGGCTTGTCATCACAATCTTACTCATCAGTGGCTTTAAAACCTTCTTGTGTCCCTCCATTGGCAGTTCACCAGAAAGTTCTTTGGATTTGTACTCAAACATGGAAGAACAATCACTCCTAACACTTGAGAATGAGACTCTAGTGTCTTCTTCAGCATGTGTGGTTGCACCAAAATTCTTTGAGCCTAGAAATAGTTGTGGTTGGGATTTCAAGTCATCATTGAGCATTTGTAGAGCTTCATTGATATTGTCAGACAGTGCTTGAGGGGAGAATTGACGCTTATTCCTTATGCTATTAGCTAGTTCCCTCAGTGCTTTAGACACTTCTTCTGCAAGTCTAATGCAAGATTCTTTGTATAGGACTCGAATTGATCCCGGGGTCTTAATTCGTCCAAACACATAGGCATGTATCAATAAATCATAAACATAATATTTTCATACTACGAGTTAAACCAATAAACTATTGCAAAAATGCTAGCCAAAAGAATAATGCTTTGACCTTTTCATGTTTACCGATATACCAAACTCTAATTGTGTGGCCCTATATCATTAAATCTTTTTCACAAACTGAAAAATGTAATTACTCATTGCATAAGTTGGTTAAGACTCTGGTTTTAGACCATATAGTAATTTCTGTATCACTATGTCATTTACCATCTTATCTATGATGGCACTGCAAACATCAATCATTTGCTACACCTAGAAAATCACACATTTTTTCTGGCTACTATAGTCTCTTGTGGCACCTATGTATCATCTATAACCTTTTCTAAGTGTAATTTTTGTTTTCTGAACTATTTGATTAAGATATAGTACCTGAATTTCAGACAGCAGACACCCATGTAGTGCAACAACAGTGTAACTAAAATGGAGAAGAGTAACCCCCACTATTTTATATTGCCGCCATGGCATTCTGTGCCCATATGTTGACCATCTTGGCTCCCAACTTGCTTGCAGTGCCTGTTTAATTTCACATCCTTATAAGATCTGCTGCCACAAAAACACTAATTTTGGAAAATTTCAACTTCACTATTAGGAAAAGGGCATAAGAGTTACCAGTGTTTCATCTTTAGATTTGGAATCTAAGACGGCCTTGTAACCTTTGTAAATCAGATCATCAGAAACAACATCTGGAGTTTCTTGATTTTCAGAATCATTAAAGTATCTCACAACACAAGCTGCATGATTATTTGGACCATCAATGACAAAAATATATTGACTAAGAGAATAGAACTACACATGTTCGATAAATCGAGAGAAAAATATCGAAGAAATCTCATAATAATAAGACATAAGTCTGACTCACACAAGAGATTAACACCACCTTCGACCCAAAATCCTAAAAAAATGAGTTTGTGGTCTTTTTCTCTTATAGTTTGCTCAACTTTCTCATTTTTATTCAATTAGACTTAGACTAAGACTTGGATTCCTAACAACACATGCAATAACCTTTTAACAGTAGTATTATTCATGAGTGTTTTTCTTTAACATAAAGAAGAATAACTTGAAAGTTGGCCTTAATTACCTTGTACAGAGTTGGCTAGGCCTTCAAGCTTTGAGATGGTGGAGTTATGGAGCTCTTCCCCTGACCAGTTTGGGAAAACCAATAGGCTCATTACAAGACATAGGCCACCACCAATGGCAATGGTGGCTATACGTTCTTGTGCAATTTCCCACACATTATCAACACGGTAACTTGATACAGTTATCAGATTGAAAGTCAACAGAAATATCATAACACCATAGTCATAGTTCTTCTTGATATGGGGGATGAACCTCACATAAGTAGTTACAGCCCCTGCCAATAAAACAATTGAAATATTGTTGTTTTATGTGTAATTAAGTATCTTGTTACTTTATAATTTGAATATTAGTAAATTGTCATTTTTAAAACCAAAATTGTACATCTAGTCTAAGTTGAAAAAACAAAATTTAAAAGATAACATAATAAGAAACTTCGGAAATAATTTTATGTGCTGAAATCATGAAGAGATTTTACTATTTATTCAATCATAAAATTTCATATATAGTAAGCTTGTTGTTATCTTTGGAATAATTATGTTAAAAGATATAACAACGGTTTTGTTATCAATTGATCAACAAATAGTCTAAACTATTTGAATTTCGTAATACGATATGTTAAACACATATTTTATATGTAAATCATCTTCTAGTATTAAAATATTTATTAAAGTGATAAAGTTAAAAATAATTTGAGCTTTTTCAATAAAAAAATTATTAAGTTATAAATAACTAAACAATCAAGTTAAATGATTTAAAAAATTGAATTATAAGTAAAACTATACAAGTTAAGTTTAAGTTCTAAAAATATCAAACTCAAACTTTCATTTAGATTTAGTTAAATAAAGCTTAGTGTTGCTTTGCTCAAACTTGAATTCCAAATGTTGTTGCATGCATGGCTAGATTCCATTTCTTGGTAATTCATCAACACCCTTCCAAATGATTAAACTACTAGCCAAGACTCTTTAACGTGAAAACTGATCATACTTACCTAAAAGAAAAACTGCAGAACCAATAAAAACAGCTTGAAAAATCCGACCAGGGATGTCTGCAACATACTCCACAAGAAATGCCAATGATCCTGCCAGCAGAGTCCCCAACCCTCTATTTAGTCCTTTGCCTAATGTTGCTCCTGCATTATAGTAGGTAAAAAAAAGCACAAAAAGATTAAATGAACAGATATATAATATTATAGTACTCGCTATATGATCTAAAAACATGATAGGTTGATACTCTTGATCAAGTTTTCCTTTCATACTAGTTGTGATTTGTGTTTACTTTCAAAATTTTCTCTATAAATAATATGCAAAAAACATGATAATGTCACTGAGAATAGAAGAAATAGCTGTTAGCTAAGCTTACCTACTGTAAACTCCATGACCACAACCACAGTTAGAACTGCTGACATGGCATTTTGTCCAATCCCTTCGAACAAAGGCTTTATCAGATACAGCAAAGAAACCAGCGTCAATGCCAGCCCCACTTTCAAAGAGTGGACCACCCTTCTTGGATCCTCTTTGCCTACTTTCAGTGCTGTTCTCCATGCCAAAGCTGAGTATCTTCTCACTCTCTCACCAACACTGTTCATATACTTCCAAGTCCAATGGTTTGTGATACTTCTGTTGCTTGCATAGTAATTGGTTTCTTCCATGGAACCTTAAGTTCAAGCCTGAACCCCTTATCAGCTTCAGTTTATGACAGAAGATAGATATGTTGACGTTAGTTTAAAAGCATGCACAGGGTGACAAGGAAGGAAGGGTATTAAATTCTTTGAGGAAAGTTACTGTTTCCTTTGATGATAGGGATTGTTAGATCTGGATACAGACAGCTACAGCTACACTAGTGTTTACAAAACGAAAGGGACATTACAGTAGCTTTCATACGTGCTTATTAGAATATGTGGAGAAAACCAGCCTCAACACAACTGTGAGTGTGCACCTTCTTATAGGGGATCCAGCAATATGTAGCACCACCTGTTATCTTTTGCATGACTTGTTTATTGTCAAATAGAATTATTTAGATCTGCGTGGAGTGTTTTAACTTCTGACATATCATAGCAGGCTTAATGCTAGTGTTAATTCTGAAGTTGACAATTGCTGGTATCTGCTTCTGATAGGCACACTTGCAAGCACACATTTGTAATTGTGACTCATTATATTTATGGAATATTTTGTGGCTTTAATGTTTTAGTTGGATGGTGTGAAAGAATGTGAGAGTGAGAAAAAAAAAAAAAAAAAGGAAGAGGGCTGGTTCATATTTTGATATTTAAAAAT
>Ga0123340_1001833_pt1 | contig 18366 bp, 5 predicted proteins | sample SirMexnodulemix_FD_89961 | JGI IMG/M metagenome (GOLD analysis project Ga0123340, IMG submission 89961) | Root nodule microbial communities of legume samples collected from Mexico - Siratro Mexico nodule mix | ecosystem: Host-associated > Plants > Roots > Nodule | place: Mexico: Nepantla... | reverse complement strand
TATTATTATTATTATTATTATTTTGAAATATATATTTATATTTTTTTACTTTTCGAAAAAATAAAACAAATCATCTAATGTAAAAAAAATCTAATTACTATTTAGAACATTAACCAAATGGAGCCTGTAAAATAAAAAGGATGAGCATAACAATTTAAAAAGAAAACACACCAATTATTAGACAATCAGCATTTAATTGAAAATCATCAGCATTTAATCACTATTAAGCATAATCATCAGAATAATAATCAAATCTACTATTCAAATTTCTAACATTTTATAATTCTTGAGTTTATTTTCAATTAATATTCATATCATTAATGGGCATCAGACAAGGCAGGCAGAAAGAGAGAGAATGTGACATGTCAACACTTTAATGACAATTTTATATTTATTATTATTATTTTTTTAACAAATTTTTAATGGACTGATTTTCTTTACTTTTTTTTCCTTTTCACGAATTTTATTTTTAAAACTTTATACATAAAATAAAATGAAACCAAAACTCTTTTTTTTACAAAGTATGATAAAACTAAATAACACCCATTTTTTATTTTAATTTTATATTGTTTTATATTTTATAATAATTTTATTTACCCGGACGAAATTGGGTGTTGACGATATCCCTGAAATAAATTAGAATTAAGTTTGATTTGATTTATTTATGTTTCAAGTTCTGGTTATATTTTTTATTTGTTATACTTTTAATTGGAAATGAATCTGAAATGGATTTGATGCTTGGTGTCATTGATCTTAAAACAAAGGAGGCAGTGGTTGCTGCTGAATCAGCAATTTCCACTTGTCAGCCTGTGATTCCATTGCTGATGGTAGTGAAACAGATTTGGAGGATGGTGGTGCTCATGATGATAGTGTGGATGATGAAATAGAAAGTAGTGATTATTACAACATATTATAACTTTTATAATAATAATGATAAAATATTAATAATTAGAAATAATTCATAGCTAATTCATAGCTAAACATAATAAATTAATAATAATAATAATTAATTTATATTTTTGATATTTTATTATTGTCATAATTGTGTTTTATATTTGTAACATTGTATTATTGTCACTATTACGTAAAATTATTAGTGACAATTTTATTTTTCATAATAAAGCTTAATTTTAGTGACATCTAAAATTATTGTCACAAGTGCAACAGTAACACGAGTACTAGTGACAATTTAATTATTGTTATAGGATATTAATAGTGACATGTTTTAAGTTTATAGTGATATAAGTCTCAACTCCAATTTTTACAGGCTGTTATCTTGATGCTGGTGAGAATGGAACTGTAGTGGGTCAAACAAAATTCAGAAGACTAATTGGATCATTGATCTATCTCACAACTAGTAGACCTGACACCATGTTCGGTGCACGCATGTGTGCAAGATTTCAGGCCAATCCGAAGGAATCTCATTACAATGTAGCAAAAAGAATTCTCATGTATCTCAAAAGAACAATTAATGTGGGATTGTGATATCCAAATGAAGCTACACTCAATCTTAAAGGGTATTTAGATTCAGACTTTGCAGGGTGTAAACTGGATAGAAAGATCACGAGTGGTACATGTCATCTACTTGGAGCAAGCGTAATATCATGAAACAACAAGAAGCAAGTGTGTTGCTCTCTCTATCGCTGAAGTTGAGTACATTGCTATTGGAAGCTGTTGTGCTGAAATCTCATGGCTTAAGCAACAAATTAGTGACTTTGGTCTTAAAGTCACAAAGGTACCATTGTTTTGTGATAACACTAGTGCCATAAATCTCACGAAGAATTCAATACATCATTTTAGACCTAAGTATATAGAGATTAGATGTCATTTCATTAGAGAACAAGTTAGTATTGGAGATTGAGAAATCAAATTTATTGGGTCTGAAAAATAATTAGTAGATTTCTTTACTAAACCACCAGCTAAGGATAGGTTTAATTACCTTAGAATTGAGCTAGGCATACTAGATTTATCAAACATAGCATAAATAGGTATTGCATCACATTTCTGCTCACTGTCATGAAAATAAACCGATTTATTTGACTGGGAACCGATTTATTTTCTTTTGTGAACTGCTGATTTTATTTTTCAGTTTACTCTGCTTTAGAATTTGATCTTTTAATTGCTTTTGAGTTGTATTCTAAGACAAGGGATTGGTGTAAGATCTATTGGAATCAATTGATGGACAGTGGTGAATAGACTCAAGCATGCAAAGTGAATTGATTGAAGCAAAACTTGCTCAACTACTCATATTTGACCACATTGAGCCACACAATGCCACATGTCTTTACACCATTGGTAGTAAAAATGGTAAGAAACTCAAAAGCAACAGATTCTGCAATTGTTCTGCAATTTCCCCATGCACTTACGTCTTGTCTCATTGGAACCTCAAGGTACACCACTCCAACCAAAATTGTCTTATAGGTGAAAATGTATTTATTTCAAATCTGCTCTATTTGTCTTTATATTGCATTCATTGTGCACTCATTCTGCATAAGCTTCAAACCCATTCTAAAACTACTCCAGAACCCATCTCTAAACACTGTTGCCATGGCTGCTTCTTCTAGCAACCCAAAGAAGAGGGTGAAACAAATTGTGAGTTCTACCAGATTTGTTGATACAAGAGGGCACTTGGAAGGCTGGTTTGCAAGTGTGCATGATTTAGAAAGTGTTGAAAGCATTGATAAATACCTGCGTGAAATCAGCAGGAGAATCATCAACATCCCAAAGTTTGTGAGATTGGACTGGCTAAAATTCAAAATCCTGTTGGAAGTTAGTGAACTGATGTAATATGAAGGACTTGAGAGGCTCCTTGGACTGATTGGAAATGTATATCCAGACTTGTTGAAGGTGTTCTTCATGAATCTAAAAGTGAAGGAAGATAGGTTGGAATCTAGAGTAAAAGGAGTAACTATGAAGACAACTCCTTCTATATGGATGGCAGTGGTTGGACTCAAATGTGAGGGGCTGAAAATAGGCAAGGGAAACATTGAAGCATTGGTTGATTACAACAAAATCACATTCTACAAAAGCTGCATGAGGGATCAGTGTGGCATCATAAGAGGATTTAATGTTGGTGGCTCAGCAATGAATCTAAGGATCATAGCTTTCATCATAGTATGGATCATGACACCAAGAGGACACGTTCACACGGTTCTACATGAGAAGGATATCGTCTTAATGTATTGCATTGTCAATAGATTGAGAGTCAACGAGGCTTTTGTGTTGGAAGAACAAATGCAGAAATCTAAACAACTAGTGGACTATAAAATCCCTTATGTGGTGCTTGTCTCAAATTTTATTGAGTATTTTTGTGTACCTCTTGAGGGAGAAATTGTTGAACTAGTTAAGCAAAACCATGAAGTTTTGGCAACCACTCTGCACAAGATAGGACTGACCAAGATAAATAATGAGTAGTGGATATGTCAAGCTGATGTTGGAAATATTGGTGCTGGAAATGTTGATGAAGATGCTGCAGAGAAAATGGCTAGAAATGCTGATGAAGAGTAGCATGCATTTTAACTGCCATATGCATTCTCTTTCACTCCTATCCTTTCTTGTGCATTTGATAAATACAAAGGGGGAGAAATGGTGGAGTGTGTAGGCTTTGTGGATTTTGTGGTTCTGCTAACTGTTTTCTCTGTTGCTATTATATGTTTATTACTATCATTTGATGTCATTTAGTTTTGTTTATGTTCTGCTGCTGCATAACTAGGTTTTGGGTGTCCTATTAAGGTTAAAGTGTGTTCTAGTATCATTTTATATATTGTTGTAATGTTGTTAGCATATTGATATATTGTTAATTGGTATCAATTGTAACAGCTTATGCTTAAACGGAATAGCAGTTTTTGTTTTAATCTGTGAATGTGTGAAATTGTTACTTTCACAAGTTTCTTTGTGTGCAGATAAAGCTAGAAACTACTCACACACTGAGTTGTCTTCTTCAAATAGGGGGAGATTGTTGAGAATCTCAAAGGATTCAGTATTTGATGAAGCCAAACATTTAGGCAAAGGTAAAACAAAGCATGGAAGCTAAAGATGAAGACTTAGGCCTTATCTTAGTGGGTGTGAGTGAGTGTGATTGAAGGCGAAGGTAAACCTATGCAAAGCTCAGAAGAAATTACTTGGCACAATACAAACTTACTTAAAACAAGTAACAAAGCATAGCAAAAGCATTCTAGAAAACCTAGTTTTGAAAATTTAGTTTTTAGCATAAAATAAATCGATTTCCTTTTCATGAAATTGACTTATTTGAGGTCTGCACCAAAACTGTCAAACTGTTTTAAGAAATACAATTTTGGGTTTTTATGTTTTAAATACCCAGACCATCTTTGAGTGAAAAATGAACAACCCACAGAGAAGAGAATTGTGAACAAGAGTGTCAATATTCTGAGAGAAAAAGATTGCTTGGTTTTACGAAGATTAAAAGAGATTTTCTTGAAGGACAAAGAATTTGGAAATTGTATTGTGCCATTGGAGTTCTTCAAGCCCTTGCGCAGATTCACCTCCATTGAAAATTTAGAGGGTTTCTTAAACTCAATTCTTGATCCTGTTTGATTCAAGTATTGCGTTTTAGATAGTTTAATTGTAATCTTTGATTCAATTTTGTAATTAGTGATGCTATAGGGTGGTTTTCTGAATTGTTTGGGGTTGTAGGGTGTTACTTCCACAATTCAGTGGTGTTTTGTAATCTAGCAGGATTCAAGAAGGGTTCTTGATTGTAAATGTGTACAATTGAGTGTGTTTAGTAGAATTTTTCTTGCTAGAGTTGCAAGAAAGACTGGATGTAGCCCTTGAGGAAGGGTGCACCAGTATAATTGTTTGTGTGCTCTTCTCTTGATCCTTCTCTCTTTACGTTCTTGATTTGTATTGCACTTGTATTGTCATTCTTTCTGCACAGATTCACTCATTGGTTATTCTGTATTGTATTAATTAAATCTTTGTTGTTGTATTGCTTTATTTCAAAACTGTTCTTTGATTAAAATTGTTCTTTGTTGTTGGTTATCCTGTCGCATAATTGTTCTTTTCGCTGCCTGATCATAGCAATTTTTTTTGTGTTTGTAAACTGTATTAAGGAAGAGAATTTTGTTGTCTTTTGAACCTTTTCAGTGCATTGTATTTGTGATCTGATTTGCGATTTTGTAATTGGTTTATAACATACCTATTTTCTGTGTTTTTGATCTAATGTGTGCCATTTAATTTGACATTGCATCATTGGATTTGTTTCTTGTGTCTTAGCTAATTTGTGTTCCTTTTAAATTGAGATTCCATTCTAGTTTTTCTACATAATTAAAGGCATTATAGATTTGCTTCAAGAGTGGTTGTCCTTGTTTTGAAATTGAGTTTAGTTTCCATGTGTTCTTGATTTCAGTTCTTGTAATTGTGGATTAGGTGCTATTGTTTCTTGGCCTAATATTGCGATTGGATTGTAGCTTTTTGCAGAAATATTTATGTTTTGTATTGCAATTGTTGCTGGCTTTTATACTGGGGCCTGCAGTTTGGTTCATCTCTTTTTGCCAAATCTACTGGACAACTTGTATTGATTTTGCAAATTGGTACATTTTTTCAATTTTGCTAAACCTTAACTCGTAATTGGGTGTGACTTAACTCTTAGTTGTAATTGGTATTGTGCATTGTGGCTATTTGTATTGCATTCTGCACGTTCTTTATTACTGTGTTTTAGTCCATTGTGCCCATTTATTAACATTGTGTGTAATTTTGATTGTTGTTTGTTCTGCTAGAAAATAAATCGACTTATTCGAGTCTGAATCAATTTATTTTTTACATTGCACCTTGAGTCATTGATCATTGAGATTCGTGAAAGCTTTCATCTGGCTTAAAACATTTTCATTGCTTTCTAAAATGAAAAAAATTGTAAATTTCAATTCACTCCCCTCTTAAACTCAGCCTAAACATATTTTCACACACTACCACATATCCAAACAATCTTAGTAGATTGGCCTTCCTCACTATTTTCCATAGTAAGATCTAAATAGAAAAAGCACTAAGACTAATAATGTTAGAAGCCATATAATAGAAGCTTGAAATCTAAATAACTACACATTAATAGAGAGACATTATACCACAAACAAATAATGAGAAAAAAAGTTTGTTATCTAATTTACCTTCTAATCTAGCATATGGTACTCACAATATCTCTTAAAAAAATGTAATGGAGATATCTTCCATAAAAAATATTCAAATTCAATCTCTACACTAGTTTCTAGCAAATGGCTTAAAAAAAGACCACAACTGATTAAAAGAAAACTAATTAAAACTTAGCAAAATAATAAGCATATCTAATAATAATAATAATAATAATAATAATTATTATTATTATTATTATTATTATTATTATTATATTATTATTATTGATGTAAGATAACTAAATGGATTAAGAGTTACAAAATTGGTTGTTGCGATTGAGGATAAACAATTACATTACCAAACCCAACTCCTCTTGATGTTACTTCAACTCTTCCCATTGTGCAACCTTGAAATTTTAAAATTAATAAAAACCAAATATTATTGACACGTATAAGAAGGTAATTACGAAAGAATTTTAGAAGAAAAAGGAAACCAAACTCATACACGTGAAAATAATTTCAGGAATATCAAACTCTTGATATGCACAACATTATTGAAGAAACATTATTCCTATTAAAGTAAGACAAGCATCTCAAATGGATTAAGAGTTACAAAATTGGTTGTTACGATTGAGATGATGGACCAATGTAAGGGACTCAAAAATAAAGGAAAGAATTACTGAAGGACCAAGTAGTAAAGAGGAAGAGTCAAAGTTGGTTGGACGCAAAGGACACCTGGAACAAGCAACAAAAAGTTGCGACAAGCGTAAGAGTGAGAGAGAAAATACCCAACCATAAATGGGATGACTACATGATTTTAGGATAGTGGAGGTAGGGAAAAAGGAGGGCAGTGCGTGGGTAACCTTTTTTCTGTCTATATTGAATTCTCTCTCTATCTCTCTTGTCTCTTGGAATTCTTGAATGCTATGTAGGTTATGATTCTCCCTGGGTCATAACTATTGCTCTTGAGAATAATTTTCATGGTTAATACGAATACACAAAGCACTGTTTTGTCACACCCTATATTTCTCTACGATATTTTCTCTAATATTACATTGGTGCTTGTACGTTGATTTACGTTGATTACATTGGTGTTTTCATTTCCACCATGGTATAAAACACTTGCCTTAAGGAACTCCAAAATGATATGAAGAAAATGCTGGAATTAGTTGAACAGATCCGTTTGGATGGGGAGAAAAGAGAAGAAAATACTACAAAACGACTTGCGGGACTGGAGCTAGCGATTGCGGATTTGTTCAAAAAACAAAATCATGGTGGTTCAAGCTAAGGCACAGAAGTAGTGTACAACTAACCATTCCAAGCCAGAAGTGTCAAGCTAGACTTTTCTTGCTTCGATGGTAGTGAGGTCTTACGATGGATCTTCAAAGCAGAGCAGTTCTTTGATTACTACCACAAACCAGAGGATCAACGCCTAACCATTGTTGTTATCCATATGGACAAAGATGTTGTCCCATGGTTGCAAATGATGCTTAAAACCAACCCGTTTCAATCCTAGACGCTTTTTACTAAAGCTTTGGAAATAGAGTTTGGTCCCTCATTATACGGATATCCACATTCTACGTTGTTCAAGTTATCCCAAATAGCATCAGTGAGTGAATTCTACCATTCATTCACAGCTTTATCAAAAAGGGTTACAGGTTTGTCGACTGATGCACTATTGAATTTTTTTTGTGTGGGTTAAAACGGGAAATACATAGAGACGTGATTGCTCAAGGTTTTAAAATTTTTAAAAAGGCTGTGGCTCTAGCAAGATTGTATGAGGAAAAGTATACTAATAAAAACCCCTCTTATATCCCTACAAATAGGTTCCTCTTAAATATACCATCACATCAAAACAAGAATAACAACCTCCCTCCACTGCTTCCTACACCAAACACCAAACCTTTGTCTCACATGGTGAACACTGGGAACGTGAAGAAAATGACTCCAATAGAGATGTAAATTAGACGAGAAAAAAATTTATGCTACACATGTGATGAGAAGTTCACTTCGAACCATAGATGCCCAAATAAACACATGTTTTGCTCTAAGTTGATGAATCTGACAAACAAACAATAGAGTCAGACCCACCTCCCAGTATAGAAAAGTTATTGGAGACGGAACACCATCTTTCTTATAATGTTTTAAAATGAGCCAATGGTTTGGGCACCTTGAAATTCCAAGGACAACTATAGGGTGTAATGGAGCAAATTCTCATGGATAGTGGCAGCAATGACAATTTTACCCAACCCCGAATTACTCATTTTTTGAAGTTACTAATTGAACCAACTCCTCAGTTCAAAGTATTAGTGGGGAATGACAGAATCATGTATTATATTTATCTGCTTTCCTGTTACCTATAGTTGGAGCAGATTTAGTCATGGGAGCTTCTTGGTTGGCAACGTTGGGACCACATGTTGCAGATTTTAGCAACCTTACATTGAAGTTCTATATGGATGGAAAATATATCACATTGTAGGGCCAAAATTCTAATAATTTGTTACAAGCTCAATTTCACCAATTGAGAAGCTTGCGAAACACACATGCTATTGAACAATCCTTCATGCTGCAATGTTAACCACCAGAAGATTTCAAGGACCAATTACAAGGCATTCCTGATGATATTGAACCAGAGTTGGTTGTACTATTGCATACATACAAAAAGGTTTTTGATACTTCTATTGGATTGCCACCAGAAAGGAATCAAAATCATGCGATTAATTTGGTTCATGGAGTTGACCTAGTGAAAGTAAGGCCATATAGATACCCTCACCATCACAAAAATCATATTGAAATGATGATACAAGAGATGTTAAAGGTAGGCCTCATACAACCGAGCAACAGTCCATTTTCTTCTCCTATTGTCTTGGTTACGAAAAACAATGGGACTTTGCAGTTTTGCACAGATTATGAGCTTTAAATGCAATAACAGTAAAAGATGCTTTTCCAATGCCAACGGCGGAGGAATTGTTAGATACTATATGACGCGCAATATTTCACTAAGTTAGATTTGTGGTCAGGCTATCACCATTTTCTGATGAGGCCTGAAGATAGGATGAAAACAACTTTCAAGACACACCAAGGACGTTATGAATGGCTAGTGATGGCATTTGGGCTAATTAATGCCCCAACAACTTTTTCATAGCCTCATGAACAAGATTTTTCAACAACAATTGAGAAATCAGTATTGGTTTTCTTTGATGATATCTTGATATACAGTCCATGTTAGTACTCACATTTACAACACTTAGAGACATTCCTATAAATTTTGCAATACCAACAACTTTTTGTTAGACTATCTAAGTGTTCATTTGGATTGAGGGAGATTGATTACTTGGGGAATACAATTTCTGGTTTGGAAGTTGCTATGGACAAGAGTAAGGTGCAAGCTATTATGTCTTGGCCAGAACCTGTGAATCTCAAACAGTTAAGAGGATTTTTGGGGTTGACAGGTTAATATAGAAAATTTATTAAAGGGTATGCCACCATAACAACACCATTATTTGATTTGCTAAAGAAGGACAACTTCATTTGGAATGTCAAGACAAAACATGCGTATGATGATCTCAAGGTAGCAGTAACTCAAGCTCCTATTCTTATTTTACTAGATTTTTCGTAGTCCTTTGTTTTGGGAACGGATGCTTCAGGCACTGGCATTAGAGCAATATTGGGCCAGAACAACAACGTCCTATTGAATATTTCTCAAAGAAGTTGTCACCAAGAATGCAAAACCAATCGGCATATGTAAGAGAGATGTATGTTATACCATAAGCTTTAGCAAAATTTAGGCACTATTTACCGGGTCATCATTTCATAATCAGAACGGATCACAAGAGTCTGAAGCATCTCACAGATCAGTCAATTTAAACCCCAGAACAACAAAATAGTTATACAAGTTTCTGGGGTTTTGACTTCCATATTGAATACAAGGCGGGAAAGGAAAACTTAGCTGCAAATGGCCTTTCAAGGTCTTTTATGTTAGCATGGTCTGAACCCAAATCAAAATTTAAAGAAAAACTCAAAGAAGCAGTGAAACAGGATAACGAGTTACTGCAACAACTATAAGCCTATCTACTGAAAAAAAACACAGATGCTAATTTTGTTGTTAAAGAGGGAATATTATACAAGAAAAAAATAAGTAGTAATGCTTGCTGATCCGGGTATTATTAAAGACATTTTGGTGGAATATCATGCATCTCTAGTGGCGGGGCATGCTAGAATTAAAACAACATTAGCTCGACTAAAAAGGAGTTCCATTGGAATGGTATGAATGCGAATGTCACTAGGTTTGTGCAACATTGCTTGGTCTGTCAGTAAGCAAAATCTCAGAATACGTCACCTGCAGGGCTGTTGCAACCATTACCAATACAAGTTCAAATTTGGAAGGATGTAAATTCCTTTGCTTTCACATTAATTGTGGTAGTGGAGGACCGATTGTCAAAATATGGCCACTTTGTTGCTTTGAAAACAGATTATAGTAGTAGAATGGTGGCTGAGGTGTTCATGCAGAATATTGTCAAACTTCATGGAATGCTTAAATCTATAGTCCCAGACAGAAATAAAATATTTACCAGTCAATTTTGGCAGCATTTATTCAAATTATAGGGCACTTCCTTAACGATGTCTTCAGCTTACCATCCACAATCTGATGGCTAGTCAGAGATACTAAACAAATGTTTAGAAATGTATTTGAGGTGCCTCACATTTCAGAATCCAAAGAACTGGTCCAAAGTACTGGCTTGGGCATAATACTGGTATAACATTGCTTTCCATAGAAGTTTAGGGATGACTTCCTTCAAGACAATATATGGTAGGGACTCACCTACCTTGACAAGATACGATGCTGATGACTCAGACCCTCCTTCAATCAAGGAGTTATTGCAACAAAGGAACGTTTTGCTCGATCAATTGAAGAAAAAATTAGAAAGAGCGTAGATACATATGAAGAACCAAGCTGATAAGAATAGAAGACATCTGGAGTTTGTCGTAGGTGACTTGGTTTTGGTTAAGTTGCAGCCATACAGGCAACACTCATTGGCTTTGAGGAACAATCAGAAGCTGACAATAAGATACTTTAGACCGTTTGAGATTATAGAGAGAATTGGGACAATGGCTTATAAACTCAAATTACCCCCTACTGCAATCTGCAATGATCCACTCTATGTTTCACGTTTTAGCCTTGAAACCAACAAAGGTGAAGGACTGTCAGGTGATTTTAAAAGTGGACAGCATATTTCGTAGGTGTTGCTCCAATGGGAAGGTATGCCTGAAACAGAAGCCACTTGGGAAGATGTAGCATACAAAAGCATTACCCTAATTTTAACCTTGAGGAAAATGTTTGATTCATTGGAGGAGGAATTGTAAGGGACTCAATAGTAAAGGGAAGAATGACTGAAGGACCAAGTTGCAAAGAGGAAGTATCAAAGTTGGTTGGAGGCAAAGGACACCTGGCACAAGCAACAAAAGGTTGGGACACGCATAAGAGTTAGATAGAGAAAATACCCAATCGTAAATGGGATGACTACGTGATTTAAGAATAGTGGAGGTGGGGAAAAAGGAGGGTAGTGTGTGTGTAACCTTTTCTCTATCTGTATTGAATTCTCTCTCTATCTCTCTTGTCTCTTGGAATTCTAGGATGCTCTATAGGTTATGATTCTCACTAAGTCCTAGCTATTGCTCCTGAGAATAATTTTCGTGGTTAATATGAATACATAGAGCACTATTTTGTCACACCCTATATTTTCCTACTGTGATATTTCCTCTAATATTACATTGGTGCTTGTATGTTCATTTACGTTCATTACAACCAACTATTACCAAACCCAACTCCTCTTTATGTTACTTCAACTCCTCCCATTGTGTAACCTTGAAATTCTAAAATTAATAAAAACCAAATATTATTGATATGCACAACAAGGTAATTACGAAAGAATTTTAGAAGAAAAAGGAAACCAAACTCATACATGTGAAAATATTTTCAGAAAGATCAAACTCTTCATTGATGTTGATACCATTAAACCAAGTTATTGATAACATTTATTTTTTATCATAATTTTAGGCTAATTGTTATAATGAAATCACTCTTTCTAAGTTTAGAACCTGCTTAATTCTCTATCTTATTATCATTTTGTAGGAACAACTGGCTCCAGAAGGGGGGGGGGCAATTGAATGGAGCCTAAACTCGATTCACTATAAACAGAAACCACCAACCAAGGTAAAAATATATAAGAACAGATAAAGTAATTTTATACTGGTTCACCCTAATCTCTTCGACTACGTCCAGTCCTCCCTTGAACAAACCTTTCAAGAGGTTCCACTATATCATAAATTGTTACAACAAGTACACAAACCTCTCCATGTTATAACAAGTACACAAATCTCTCCAGGTTATAACGAGTACACAAACCTCTCCAGGTTATCACGAGTACACAAACCTCTCCAGGTTATACCAGTTCCAATCTCCCCTTGAGATCAAGACCACTCAAGATTGAAATAAACACTCTCAAAAGAGAGAACAACGAAAGCTCACAAGGGTTTACTTCACAATGGTGAAGAATTACACAATGGTTTCACACAACCCAAAACTCTATATACTCTGTATAGCAGATTGGCAATAGACACTCATTAGTAGATACTTTAATTCTTCAATGTATATTGTATAATGTATTTCTCTTTTTTTCTTTTTTTTTTCAACTTGAAATTGCTCTTCTATATGTAGTTTTTTGGAAACTAGTTGTTGGGATGCTTAAACAAAGCAATCTTGACTTTTTCAAACTGGAAATATTTCTCTAACATTTTAAACTGCATTAAATTTGATTATTTTTGTATTGGAAATAATTAACTTAAAATAACATTAAGAAATTATATTTGAGATACTCAACAATAATTTGAATAATTTCTATTATGAACAAATTTGAACGTTAAAGCACAATATGATATAAAATCAATTAATCACATTTAAATACTCCATAATAATTTGAATAATTTTTATTATGAACAAATTTGAATGTTAAACACATAATGTTATAAAATCAATTTAAATCAAATCAATAACATAAAAGTAAATAGTAAGAATACTTATCTCTTTATGGACCATGTGTCTCCTGCTTTAATAATAATAATGTTAACTGTATAATGTGTATAAGTCACCAAATATAAAAGTATACTTGAGTTTTGTTATCATAAAAAATTTATCAAATGATTTGATCCTCTAAAAGGACTTTGGACCGTCTAATGTTCAACAAATCTATTAGTAGAGTATGAGAATTGAATTTATTCTAAATTTCTATTATTTTGCCTAAAAAATGAATAGGAAGCATTGCATTCAAAAGAATAAGATTGGAGCTCATGAAAGAAAATTAGAAGAGAAGCTGACACAGACACATCGTGCTCGGTGCCATTGAAATTAGGTCGGGTGAAAGTTGGGCCAAGATCTACATGGATTTGAATTGTGCCCAATGCCACTGAACTTGGGTCAGGTGCAAGCATCACCGAAGACTACTCTATTTAAAGGACTCTCTGTATTAAGGTTAAGTACTCTAGTCCATTTGGGAGTCAAACTCCATTTGAGAGATAGAAAAATGTAGTCTTAGGATGGCGACTAGGGTTTGGAGGGTTCATTTTTCTTCTCTTTGTACATCTATTTTTCTTTATTGTTCATTTTTCTCATGTTGTTGGGGTTAGATATAACAATTGAATTCTTATATAATTAATATTGGATTTATATTATGTCTTTCCTTTTAATGTTAATATTTTGTTTCTCTACTCAATATGATTTGTAATTTGTAATTTGGATCTGAATCAAAATATCAAATGAAAGCTTGTATTTAGGAATAGAATATGATTTGTTTGTTGTCTTAAGACCTTATGGTAAAAGCAAGTCTTTCATTGATTAAGAAATTAACGGTTAATGGGGAAGCTTAGGCCTATTCACCTAATAAATTAGGATTTAGATATTATTGTCGGTTGACATTAACATTAGTTTGGAAAGAAGGTAATCATTTTTATGCATGAGAGGAAGGTTTGGTGAAGTTTAACCCTAACAATTACATTCAAAATCATCTCTATTTTTTCACATTCCAAGTACTTGTAAAACTACTAAAAATATTTTAATTTTTTTTACATAATTTTATTTTCTTATTTATCAATTCAAATATTAGGAATAGTTTGTAGTCTAAATTTGTTATCAACTGCATTTATTGTCATTTATTGTACAAGTGCCTTAAGAAAAAATGACATATTTATTACTTATTACATGAGCAACATATACCCTTGCCATCTTATCAAAAAATTTGCTAACAAATATAATGATCCTCAACTAATTTTGAACATAAATAAGTGTCTCAGCCATTGCTGGATTTAAAGAGCTTCTAAAATCATCTAAAACCCACCTCCATTACTAAATGCACTCTTAGAGGCAACTGTGAAAACAGGGTGGGCAACACATCTCTAACCATTACTGAAAAGATGGGAAGCCGTGAAGACTTTATTTTCCACCAAACGAAAATATCAAATTGGTCACCATCATTTTCAGACTCATTTAATATATTTATAATTCATCTTTTCTATCTTTGGAGCCCTTTCCTCTTAAATGCTTCTTAAAAGCATCAACCCTTGACAAGTTAGGAATTTCAACAATGGTGGATGTATTAGATTAAGAAGAAAATCCTTTTGCACCAACATGTGTCTGCCCAGATGTACGTTGTTGCTCATCATTAACTAATTTGTACTAATAATACATTTTTTTTTTCAAACTGTCTTGTACAAAATTAGTTAATTTATAGCTTTGTATTTTCGTTTCTCCCCATATCCACTACCAAACTGATTTCAAGCCCCGTATGCTTGCACCCTCCTTCGTCCATATCTTCACCCTTTCCATCTCTCAAGGCATAGTTGATGCGTGCCATTGTATTTTTAACTGATGCTGGCTACTCACCCCATCAATATTTGAGATTCTTTAGTCTTGGAATGTGATAACTTTATTCCTTTCACTAAATTAATTTCTATCAACATCACAAGAAGGTTAGACAACCATTTCATTCTGTTCTAATCGAGTTGTAAACTTGAGAACAATCCTAATTTCACGAAAGTTCATATATTGCAACAAAGATAGGCAAATCATCAATAGTTTTAACTTCTACGACCTATATTGTATAATTTCCAGTGATTCTGCACAACAAACAAGTATCAAATCACAATGCAGCCATCCAAATAAACAATCCATAGGAAAATACTTCATAAAACTTATGGAATTTGGATACAGGGTTTGTGTACGAAAATAAATGAAATAATAGCAATAAACGAAAGACAAATATCTCCCATTTCAAATACAAGCCTGAGAATAAAAATTACTGCACTATCAAGTATCACTGAGTTGGCTCGTTTTAATCAGCACGAGATTGGCCTGCCCTAGATGAGAGGATGATACCCACAATGAGGCCATAAAGAGCAAGAGCTTCAGCGAAAATCAAAATAAGAATCATACCAACAAACAGCTTCGGCTGCTGAGCATTAGCCCTGACAAAAAAGAAACCATCTTAGTGTTCAAGTGTTCGATCAGTTAACAATAACACAGATTACATAGATCTATGCAGCAAACTTAATTTTAGCTGGGAAATGCCAAAGCACACACGCACACAAGAAGGCAGAAAATCAAAGTGGCACGGCATAAAACAACAAAAGCATAACCAATCAGGCAAAAGGGAATAAATTAAGCATCAAATGGCCAAATAAGCATTAAGCATCTGAAAATGATGGCAGAAGCAGGGTTATTTACATGAACCATCCATTGTCAACAACTATATAAAAAGAGGGAGAAAGAGTGACAGCAGCTAAAATGTTTCGATCAATACTTCTTTTAATTGGCAAGCAACATAAAATACAGTGTAAATTGCAAATTAGGTTCTATGTTAGATAATTATCTGTACAAGTAACACATCAATTTATGAATTTGCCATTCTAATAACAACCACTTGAAAAGGCAAAAGTAGGTCTTCATTCACACAACACAAGTGATGAAAAATCAATATAGCCATCTCCTCCCTAATTAGATTTATAGTATTTTATTGTTTCAACGTAAAGAACATGTTAAGTAGAAAGAGGCACATCAGATTACTTTCATCAACTCAATCCACATTAACCACACAAGCAACGTGAATAAAATATTTTTATAAGTCCATAAGTTAATAAAGACAAGATACATTAAGACATATTACACTGGAACAACATATAATGAACAAACCAATACAAAACATTTGCCAGCAGGAATTGAACTGAGCAGCAATTTCCCCAAGCAGATATTTTAAAATAGTCCATTACGCCTAATTTAGCCAGCATTTATAATTACTAATTCCACATCATGTAAGCATGTATACAAATGATTGTACAAAATCCATTAGAAAAAACAGAATATGTGTACTGCAGCTAATCTTAGGGGTGAGGAGCACTGCATAGTTTCATACAAGTAAAATAAATAGCACACTGATTCTGAAAAATGTCCCTTGCTTATACTTTAGTTTAGTCCCTGATTTTAATAAGTTCAATACCTAAATCACACAAACATGATTCATACACCTTTAGCTAACATTTTTCAGGATCAATAGGAAATGGTTTGAACAACAAAAGCAAACTAAAGAATATAATAGCACAAATCAAGGACAAATTTGCAAATACAACACATTTCGATCCTCTGAATAATATGAAAGGTTACTCACCAGTTATGATTAAGATAATAATAAAGGCAAACAACAAGAAATATATGACTTTTAAAACATTCTTAAGAACTATACTTTACAAAACAACAATCTAATCAATTTCGCTGCTTGCAGTCATGAAAGAAACCAAGGGACAAAACTTAGGTGCAATTGTATATTGTTCTCCAATCAGAATTGGAAGTTTTCCTAGATAATCAATGCGGGCTTTTCATGCAAATTTTCCTTACATGAATTAGTGAAGTAATTAGAGAACAACTTAAAAATAATACTAAACATGCAAGCACTCCAAACCTTGATTCACGACATTATGGGAGACAAACCTTTTCCCCAAGACCCAATCCCACATCATATTACATTCCTAAGGTCTTACTCTTACAATTTGGGTTTAGGCAAATTCAACTAGGAAAACTAACTCATGAACAAGATCTACACCAAATTTATATACACTATTTCGACCATATCACTATTGAATATGAAAATGAGATTTGTGTCCCACTTATATGCGTTAATTTCATCATGATAGAATCCATGTGAGATTTCCAGAAATTACTAAAGTCTCTATTCTACAAGTGCCCATAGGCATGAGGATGAATTACCTAACACCAGCATCCCCAACAATTCCAATGGCCATACCAGCAGAGAGGCCAGCAAGGCCACAGGCAAGGCCAGAGGACAAGTGGGCATAGCCATCAAAGAGATAGTAAGACTTAGCCTTGGGGTTTATCCCAGTGCTAATGATGACCGCAATAATCAACCCATAAATCCCCAACACTCCAGCCATAACCACCGGCACAATCGACTTCATCACAAGCTCCGGCCTCATAACACCCATTGACGCCACTCCCACCCCACTCTTCGCAGTCCCGTACGCTGCTCCCATACCTTCCAATGATCAAAAAAACAACAAAGCATATCGTCGTCGTCATCATGATCACTATCATTAAACTGAACAAACGAAAAAGAGAGAGGGACGAACAGGAGAAAACGAGAGCCGCGGCCGCGCCAAGGAAACCGAAGAAAGGAGCGGTTTCGTCGCCACTGAAACCTGCCATGGTTTGATTCGATTCCTCTGCTACGATGATGAAACTTTCTCTCTGTTATTTGTGGAAGAAAAAGAAAATGATGATATTGATTGGGTTTGTGGAGATCAGATCAAAGTGGAATGTGGAATGAAGTTTGGAAGAAAATAAAATTATTATTGCGATTGGTACAGGTGGAGACAGATAGCGGTGTGAGAGCGAATGGTCGTCTTCTCTGATTTTACCGTAATGCCCTTTTTCTCTTCCGAGGACCCTTTTCTTTAATACACCTATGAATACTAACTGCACCGCCATACTACGTGAAGAAGACTAAAATAGTGACACATGCTTCCTACACCTAAATAGACTTAGTAAAATTACCATTATATCTTTAATAAAAAAATTAAATAAATCTTAAAATTTTTAATTTATTTTACTTCAATGTATAATTTAGAATATAATTTTTTTAATCTTGAATACAAACTTTTTTTTTATTCTAGATTGTATAATTAGGATTACAAAAATTATATTTTGTGTAATCTAAAATATATC
>Ga0123340_1001832_pt1 | contig 18368 bp, 15 predicted proteins | sample SirMexnodulemix_FD_89961 | JGI IMG/M metagenome (GOLD analysis project Ga0123340, IMG submission 89961) | Root nodule microbial communities of legume samples collected from Mexico - Siratro Mexico nodule mix | ecosystem: Host-associated > Plants > Roots > Nodule | place: Mexico: Nepantla... | reverse complement strand
TCTAAATTTTTTATTTATTTCAAATTTTTATTTAGGTAGGACAATAAAATAATTAATAATCTTACAATTTTATTAATTTAAAAAAGTTCTTCATTCCTAAAAAAAATTAATCATATTTTAATTTAAATTAATTTAAACCAGGTAAATTTATATAATCTTTAAATTTTATCTATTAAAATGATTATTTTATTAATCACACTCATTTCATCACTCAATAACTTTCTCTTTATTTCACACCATATTCTTCTAACATAATTAGTTTCCAGCCACTCTCACCTCAAATTTACTTTTTTTTCAATCTCTTAAATCCATTCTCAAATCCGAACATAAATTAATAAAAAACCATAAAATTTATAATCTTTTAATCTTAAGCCATGAATTTGATTACCTGCGGTCAATTATATATCGATTAATTATTACCTTCAGAAGTTGATATATAATTTTATTGAATGCAACGGGAAAGTCTATTTTTAATTGTTTCTTATATTTAGAGATATAAACTTTTTAAAATTTTAATTTGATAAAATTTATTGAAATAAATATAATTGGTGGTGTGATGTATAAGTCCAACTACTATTTTATTAAAAATATAAAAAAATATGAAATATTATTTAAAACTAGAAAATATACGCGTTTTATTTTATTAAAAATATAAAAGAGATTTAAATTTTTAAACTATAATTAAAATGAGTCTTTCATAAGTGTAAATTTTCCTGTATTAGATGGATAAACTACCTTTCTTGTCTGACGTAGGATTTAAGTTTTTTTTTTCTTTTAATTTTCGGTGGGTCACAGCTTTCATAAAAGTTTCGATTCTATCTTCATTTCCACGATTGTATAAGAAAAAAAAATCGTGAATTGCTGCCTTTCTTTATTGCCCAGATCCACGTCTCTTCTCCTCCCATAACTCCAACCATAAATTCGGTCGGTGCTATAAAAATGTAAGAGTTATTTGCAAATCCACTAAGTGATTTTGTTATAACATATTATATTTGGATATCAACATAAGTCTACAATCTTAAAATATAACTTAATTTTTTTATAAAACACTTAATCAACTTATTCATTAAGTACTTTTAAATTATTTATTAACACTTACTAACTTTCAGATTCAGAATATTTCATGAACAACCATTTAAAAGAAGATCCTATTCACTCAAAGCTAGTCTTCTTCAAAGTCTTCACTCAAACAAACCTTTTAGATCCATATGCTACAATTTTTACAAAAAATGAACAGCATTAAACAACAACAAAATAACTGAACACTTCATTCAGGAGCATCAATTCCCACTACAAAGAATTCCCCTCCCAGACCAATCACCATCTTGCTGCAAGAATCACTATCAAGGAAACACCAAGCTTATACTTATAAGCTTAGTTTCTCCAATGTATCCAAATAATCAAAGACATTTTGGGATCACTATTACTCTATTCAATAGTAGATTCAGAATAAAAGATACAAAGAGTATCTTTCTTCAAAAGTACATTAACCACCCCAAAATACGCCCAGAATAAAAGATACAAAGAGTATCTTTCTCCAAAACTACATGTTCTAACAAGTTTTGAATTAGGATGTGGGGGAAAGAATCTCCATCACAGAAGTGAAAGTCCCAGTAACTGCAATCACAAACCCAAAAACCACAATTGCTCCATCCCAAACAAGACAACCCCACCCCAACTCCTCCTTAAAAACAATCAGATGAAACATTGCAGGCAACACAAAACTCAACACAACACACACACTGCTTCCCACCAGGGACAAAAAATCCGCAAAATTAGGAACCAAAAGCGCCACCAAACTAATCACCAACACCATCAACCATCTCAACCACAAGCAGTACCTAGACCCACAGAACCTTCTCTCCACCACCTCATTCACAGGGTTCATCATAATCGGAAAAGTGAAGAACAAATTGATACAAAGCCCCAACTGAACCAAAAAAGTAATCACCCCAGGACCCAAATTGGTGGTGATAATACCCTTAGTTTCTTCCCCAAACGCAAAGTAACCCAAACCCCCAAACAAACCAAACAACACAGAAATCGACCCCATCCCCAACCCCAAAACCCTACCGAACTTCTCCTTATCCTTGGCCTCACTTTCCAACGGCAGAACCATTCCGATTCCCTCAAAAGCATACACAGCCACACCGATGCCGTAGAAAAACACAGACAAATCCCCGAACACTTTCAAATCGGGCCTATTCTTAACCGAAACAAAAACATCCTCGACCATGACAATACTCTTGGCGACAAGATCAACCACGTCGGCGAAGATACACAACGGAGCCAAATGAGTCAAAGTGCGAACCGAAATCAGACCCAATTGGAAGGGGAAGCAGGCCCAGAGGAACAAAACCTTGGGGGTGAAACCGAGGAAAACCGGCGTCGTTTCGTTGTTGGTAAGGTACGCGAGGGTGGAGGAAATAAAGATGAGGTAACTGACGCAAAAGCCGGCTTGCGAGAGGACGATCATGACGTCGACGGCGAAGCGGCCCAGTGGGCCGCAGATGGTAAAGCCCAGGTCACCGAAGGAGGAGATTCTGGCGAAGCCCGTTACGGAGTGGATTTTGCGGCGCGTGAGGACGAGGAGCATCATACATTGGTAGGTGAGGAAGGCGACGGAGAAGAGCATGAGGAGGCCCATGAGCCAGCCCGTTCGCTTGAAGGTGTAGGGCAGGCCCAGCACGCCGGCCCCAACTATGGAGATGAAGATGTTGGCGAAGGTCTTCAGATTGGAGGACAAAGGCGGTGCCTTTCCCAGCAGAGGAGTGTCCTCCGTAGGGTACGGTGGAAGGGTGTACGCCGACGACCCTGCTTCCTTGGAGAACACCATGGCTTCTTTCTGTTACTTTCCACTTCTCAATTCTCAGTTCTCAATTACTGTTACAAAGGGTTATTGATTTTATGATCAAGTTATGATTTTTTCAATCTCTATCACCACGATTATATAAAGTAGGTTTGATCAAATATGGGAATATCAGAGAACGGGTCAAGTTGCTATTCTCAAATACGTGGCGGCTATGCTTTTCAGACCACACCAGTTTTAGTTTTCGTGTTAGGCTTATCTTTTATTTAGTTTTATTTTATATATTATTGTAGTAATTCTTCAAAATTCGGGTATTTTTTCTTTATTTTTCTCAATTTTTAATAAATAAACGAAATCTGATCTCAACTGTCAGAGGGGTCCACATTAACTGTTATTGATATTCTATTGTTTTTTTTAACCGTTAGCAGTTACAATCAGTAATAAATATTATTAATTGACACTTGTCTTTCCTTTTGCCAATGGGAGCCAGTCCGGTGAAGTAAGAACTACCCAATAGAAAAGTGAGAGAAAGGTTTAGATAAAAAAATGGAAAAGCTCTTAAAAAGAATTTGAGTGATTGTTTCCATTTTAGTAATTGTTTGACCTCATTCCCTCCAGAGTCAAGTCAGATCAAACTCTTTTAAACTGTAGAAGGATAAAAAAAAAAAAAACTGAATTATTAAACAGTTGAAAAAATCAAATGATCCTACTTTTGTTCTAATGTTAGAAAGACTATTAATTTAAGTAAGGGTGCTTATAGCATCTTATAGTCAGCCTTTTTATTATATTATATTTTAATAGATTGATTATTAGGATCTTATTTTTAAAAAGTAACATGTTCCACTCCCATGAAATCATATGTTCTATTTAAAAATCAACTACACTCTATTTTATTTTAAATGAAACATGTTTTTAATGTTTACTCAATATTTAAAATAGATCAACCAAATCGTTGAAAAGATCAATAATAACTTTTTCAACATTTGATTAAAAGCCAAATTCTTTTAGGTATTTTATTGATTTTAGTTTTTCTTAAAAATTATAATTTCATTAGATTTTTATGACAGGTTGCAATATTTGCAAACTGTATCAAATCAATGTGGAAATGCTAACACATAGGAGGGGTACTCCCCTGTTTATGCTAGTTATTAATAATGAAAAGACATATGCTCTTCTTATTTTTTTTATCAATATTTTAATTTAGAAATATCCATGTGGGTAGGCCCTCACTAGCTATATAATATGAATATCCTACAGCAAACTCAGATATTTATAAGGAACTTATTTTCTTCATGACTATTTTATTTATTCACTAAAGGCCAAGGCATTTGTTGGTCCCATTAGAGAAAGAAAACCACAACTTTGTTTCTCCTTTGTTCGTCTTTCAAGATTCCTCCAAAATTTTGTACAAAAAAGTGATGTCAAGTGTGATAGAGAGTGAAGATAACTCATTTGATGTAAATCTTAAAGATGCAGATAAAATAAAAAAACTCAAGTATCCCTAGTGTACGATAGGGACAAGCTAACTAATAGCCTATCCACCGTCAACTGGTCAGGTGTCGGTGTGCCCATTTGGTGTTGCAGTGTACTATTTCTTGTCGTTTAACCAGAAGAAGACGTGAAGTTTTTTGCTAGCAATACACTTACACATATACAGAATTTCGTTACTATACGGAGAACCAAGAAAATTTAGTCTACACTTCACAATAAGGTTTGTAGGAATTAACTCCGAGTAAATATGATCATTGGTGGAAGTCAGCATCAATTTCCACCAAATAGACAATTCCTCAATACTTAACATGTGGGGGTGTTTTAAGAGTGTGAAGCTAAGAAATTGATTGTGGGACAGAGTTTGCAATATCCACCTGATTACTGGAGTATGTCATATATGTTGAGTATATTCTTGTTGACACCTCGTTCTTGACTCAGACAGAGTAGCAGTGAATTCCAAATAAAAAGATCAGGAAGGATGCCCTTGTCTACCATTTCTCTAAAGATCTGCATGGCTTTTTGAAGGTCCCCTTTCCTACACAAGACATCAATAAGAGGACGGTATGTTTCTGTATTGGGTGCACAACCTCTTGCGGTGATGTCTTCCACCAACTTCAAGGCATTCTCAACGCTTCCCTGTCTGCAAAACCCCGTGATGACAGCATTGAATGTAGATGGAATGGGAAAACAGTTATTAGCAATCATTTCATTGATCAGCTCAACTGCCTCTCGGATACTACCTTGTTGGGAAAATCCATGAACAAGGCAGTCATAAACTAAAATACTTGGAATTCCACCTTCATCAGTCATCTGATCATACACCCTCTTTGCATCCTCAATAGACTCCTTGCAGTGTTCTAAAATCTTCAGGCTTCTGTCAACAGCTCTAGGGAACAGGTTCCCCATCTTTGTTAGAAACTCAGCTGCCTCATCAAATCGGTTTTGCTTAAACAGGCCATATATTATGCTATTATAAGGACCGATGTGCCCTCTAGAGCCTTCTTTGCTTTCCTCCATTAGCTCCAAAATAGAAAAACCATCTTCAATTCTTCCTTCTGAACACAGACCCCTAATCAATGAGTCAAATGTGACAAAGTTCCATTGGATCCCATCTATTTTCATATCATTAAAAAGATCAAGAGCCAAATCCAACATCCTAGATTCACAAAAGCCAGATATCAGTGCATTATAGGTATCCACATTTGGAAGACAGCCTTTACTCTCCATCTGCTTCAAAAAATGAAGCCCAATCTTCACCTTCCCCACTCCACAAAACCCCTTTATCAAGGTGTTGTAAGCGACAACATCTAGCGAACCTCCCATGCTCTCAACTCTCTCTAAAACCTCAGCCGCCTCTGTGGCGCTGCCAGCATTGCATAGAATTTCCAGCACCTTAGTAACAGTGACAATATCAGGCACAAATCCCAGGCTAAAACTCTTCTCCAGCAGGACAAGAGGCTGAACTGAATTCCCTTCCTTACAGTACCCAGATATCAAAATATTAAAGGTAACATCATTAGGCTCCTCCATCTCACTCATCAAGCTCCTAGCCCTCCCTACCTTCCCATTCCTACAAAGTGCATGAAGCAAAGTGTTGTAAACCACAGTGTTTGGAGTAACCCCTCTGGACTTAATTAGCTGCAAGAGCTTAAAACCTTCACCTATCCTATTAGTGAGACACAGCCCTTTCATCAAAATCCCAAAAGTGTAATCATCCCCCTCAACCCCACTCGCCATCATGCTCTTTCTATAAAACTCCCGGGCCATATCAATGTCCTCCTTCACAAGCACATCCAAAATTGAGTTGAAAATCTTGAGGGAGGGACTGCCATGGAACTTGTACGCCAAGTCAAGTACTTTGATTACAGTTCTAATCATCCGCGCCCGGCCGAGGCCGCGGATGATGGTGACGAAGATGGCATCATCGGGTGGTGCACCGAGTGATTGGGGCATTTCGTCGAGCAGTTGCTTGACAATGTCGAAACGGCGGAAGGTGCAGAGCTTGTGGATCAAGGCGCGGTATGTGGATTGAGAATGGGCGAAGTTGGGGATGGTGGACGCCCATCTGAAGCATTCCAACGCTTGGGTAGCAGATTTCTGGTCCAGTATCAGCTGCGAAACATGCTCCTCGCTTGGTGCAGAAGAAGAATACGAAGATGAATACGTTTGGAATTGGAAACGCCTTAGATAAGGGGTTGCGGAGGATCTACAAGATGCCAATGCTTTCCAAAGCTTATGCATCTCATCAATCAAGGCTAAGTACAAAGATTATTCAGCGTAAAAAATCTTTCTATAAACAATGATCTTTCCCGCTGAACAAATATGCAAATGTTTTGCTCTGCTACGGGATTTACTTAAATGATTATACGGGAAGATAAATCAAGAATTACAATAGAATTAAACTCACACAAGAATTACACCACTTTCAATCTTAAACCCAAAACTACCCAAAACCTTAAGGATTTGTGAATCTTTTATTTGATATATTATTCAACTTTCTCGTTTTTACTCTCGTTTTTATTTAATATGACACTAGACTCAACTTACGTACCTAACTACGTAAAAAGAAAGTTTAAAGAAAAATAACAAGACTTTATTCATGATCTTCAACTATATCAACCTACACCCTCTTCTTTCATTATACAAGTTTAGGTACAAGTGTTTCCTTTCATTCCAACAAGATTATTGTACATTCCGTGTTAACCTTTTCTAGATGAACAAAAGAACGTGTTGATATTATTGGAGCTTAAGAAGAAATAGCCAAATAGGAATAGCATAAAAAATTCTATGGCCTGAGACCATGCTCATGCCATATCCCTGAAAATTTGATTGCATAACAAGGATTCCAGGGAATTAGTACTAGAGAGAATATCCCTGAGAAGATTGTAGCAATGATGCTGAACATGAGCACTATCAATCCTTCCTAAGTATTATGTTCATTTATCCTTTTAACAGAATCATTTTCAACTTGATAAGTGATTATCTGTTTTTCCTATAATTTGCCAAAGGTGTGAAGGCAAAGACAGGTCAACAACAATAAGAAAACATAGTGAATGTTCCTAACAAATTTACAATGACTTGAAAATGTTGTAAAAGATAAACTACGGGGGGAAAATACAAATCATTTACTTCATAGCTCTTTTCAGTGGACAATGGAAGTTTGCTATTGTGTGGTGTATTTGTATCACTTCCCGCCATTGAAAATGGGAAGACTGACACTGAAGGATACTCAAAAATTGGACTTCAAGAAGCTTGTTCTAGACAAGAAGACCAGAAGCATGTGTGAACCTTGCCGGGTGATAGTCCATGTAATAATGATATAGTACAAGTAAAGAAGGCTCAGAATCTGATTGGTAGGTACTCCCCAATTCGAGTTGTTACAAGTTGTGTAACATTATTATTGACATTTAAGCAAACAACAATATTCAAGGGCAGCAGGGGTAGCAGTTAGTCAGAAAAATCCCCACTGAAGAACACCCTACTCAATAATCTGTACAAATCAGCAACCACATTTATTCATCTACCATTCAAGACCCCCTTGAGAAGATCAAGGCCCTCAGCAGAAATACTCCTCCTCCTATATGATCTAGGAATTTCAATCTTAGGAGGTGGATCTTTGGAGAAACACACAATCACTACTGTGAGGTTGTCACATGTGTTGCGTTGGAGGGCCTCAGAAACAAGTACTTTTGCACATTTGTTGGGATCATTATGCTGCATGAGCTCCCTCCTCACCATTGTCACAGCACACTGGCTGCTCATCACATCCCACAATCCATCACACCCCATTATCAAAAACTCATCCTCTTCGGTCAGCACAATCTCCTCCAGCTCCGGCTCCGAGCTTAAAGGACTCTTGGAACCTTTAGTGCCTTTTATGTGCCAATCTCCAAGAGCACGAGCAACTGAAAGTTGCCCATTGAGGTATCCATCATAGATCACCCCACCCAGTTTTTCAATTCTTAATCTTTCAGAAGTGCAATTTGGTTTATGGTCTTTGGAAAGTTCAATGGCCCTGCCCCGTTTGCCCAATACAGCACGAGAATCTCCTGCATTGGCAATCAGCATGGAACTGCAAAATAGATTACTAGTACAATTAGCACCATTTGCTTGTACTAGCATCATGCATTAAAATATATATGCAAGTACCAACAGCTTGTAAAAATCATTATTCTAATGATATGGTTCTCAGTTCTTACCTTCCCAACAAAAGGGCTATCAGAGCGGTGGTGCCTGAAGAGCTATCAAGAGCACTGGCATCTCTAAAAGCAAGATCAGCCTTCACAAATGCACTCTTAATTGCTTTCTTAATGCCAGATGGGAAATGAGCATCTTCAACTATAAACTTGAGGATGTTCTTTCTAGTAAATGATGCTGCGTCAACACCACCATGTCCATCAAATACCTGTATATAATCAATCCCCATGAATACCTAATCTAAGGGGCATGCAAAAGGCAACCAGAATGGAATACTAATCAAAACATGGTAGTCAAAGAAATAATTTCTATCATGAATTAATCTATGTAATTTTTTAGGTCATTGTGGTTAATCAGTGATGGGGAATTCATTCATATCTTATACATTGCTCCACTTATGAAGAGATTTTGCCCACTTCATTAGGAAAATAACAGGATCGATCTAACTCAACACAAGAAACATACCCCATAAAATGCTGCAGGAGAAGGAATGTTTGCTCCTAGACCGTCACATTCACTAAGAATATCAATGCATATGAATTCATCCTCCATGTACTGCTTTGGTCCTTTATCAGAATAGCTTCCAGATCGAATTTCAAGTGGAAAGTCTGATTTTTTTTCTGTGCTTGATTTAAGTCCAATAATATTAATATTCGATTCCTAGACAGAAGAAGATAGGGCATAATTACTAGCTAGGACTACGTCAAAATATATGGATAACAGCAGCTTGAACAAATAAACATTCCATTTTCTTTCCATTGAGTTCTCTTTCAATGCTTTCATAGACATGGACACTATACTTCAAACAAACCGGTCAAAACAAGGACATGAACCAACAAACTGCTCAAAAGTTTTTAATAGTAAAATGCCATTTCAACTTTCAAGAAAAATTATCCTAAATATTGCAGCTTCTATAAATCAGCAGAAACTTTATCGACCCTTTTGCAATTAGCTGCAGATTCAATCAGATCCAGATGCACGTTTGAAAAGTGTTTGAGAAATAGGAAATCATGTCTGGGATATGGAAGTTATAACTATTAGCTTCTCAACATAAAACTACATCTCAAAGGTGGAACCAAACACGCCAAAAGCCTCTTTTGTAACAATACAACTACTAATATCAAAACAATAAATGAGAGAAAACAACATGTTCCAAACTTTCCTAAATCCAAGGTTTCTTTCAACCAAATTGTGTCAAGCCATGAAAATGCTGCACAGGTGTTGAATCTAGATGATATCCAACCCACAAGAACAGAAACATGGAATTTCATTTTGATCATACTAACCGGTTCAGCAGACCAAGAAGAGCTGCTGAAATGTCGCATAACCGAATGGTCCCTCGGAGGCTTCCCTGCATTCTGATTCAAATTCCCCACCGTATCCCCATTCAGTTCCTCCATGGAACCATCACTACTACCCCTGGGGCAGGGGCATCCACCACCACCAATACCACCACTCATTGTATCTGCCTCACACGTGCAACATGTCCTTGTCCCATATCACGAATCCACCACTCAACCACAACCACAACCAAACAACAGCTTAAAAATTTGTTTTTTCATTTATTTTTATTTACCCTTATACCAGAAGCTTCTCCAAAACTATTCAAACAACCGCCACACCCGATAAAGAAGCCATTTTTAAGCCACCCCAGAAGAACACAGCCAGATACAGCTATTGGAAACGTGACTGGCACATGATCCAAGCAAAAAAGAAAATCTCTAGCGAAGGCAACCGTGAGAAACACGAGAAAGAAGAGGTGGTAGCGTGCAGAGAAAGGAAGAAATGGTGGTGGCAAAGAGAGAAGATTAAGAGCAGAAAAACGAAGACCAATATAGATATAAATGGATATGAGAGAGAAGGGGGAACCGTTGAGAAGAGTATATATAAAGTGATTGGCAAATGCAAGTTTTGCGGTCGCCATTGTAGCGGTTGAAAGGAAGTGACATGTGGCTTCTTCTGCTGCCATTTGTGTTACCAGTTGACCGGATACATGGCCTTGTGCTCCTCCAACCTCTTGCAATCCATCATCAATTTTCTTTCATCATCTCATATTAATCATTCTATGCATTTCTTTTTAACATTTTTCTATCGAAATTGTTATTTGTGACACATGAAATTAGCATTTAAATGTATTTTTATTGTATCTTGATTTTGTTTTGAAAAACATACATTGAAGCTTTATATATTTATTAGATAAATTTTAAAATTGGTCTCATCATCTAATCCTATTTTTATTGAAGATCCATCCTTGATAAGATGAACATGACCATATGTTTAAGAAACTCAGACAACATTGCTGGATGATCATGTCAAACTATATAATATATTTGTTGTTTCATATGAGTTTAAGTTAATTTGTTTATGTTATTTTCTAATAGTTCTCAAGTCAATGCATGCATAATGAGTGAATCACATGTGCTCTGGTCAGATATTAGAGAGTTTATGAAGTTGCTAATTCTTTTTTGACAAAGTATGAGTTGGATTTAGATAGTTCTAAGATTTCTCATTTTTCTATTCTTTTGTTGACTTTTGCACTATTGGCTATGTGTAGAACATTTTTATTTATTATCAAAAGCAATGATTAATACTATTCAATATCTTTAATATACATGCAAAGCATACAGATATTTAATATACTAAAAAACTAAACAAGCAAATATCCAACTATTGATATATTAAGAGAATACATCCATGGATCAATATGTTAACTTTCACAAGACTATTTTTTAATTTAACAAATCACAACATAACAAAATTTATAGGCTAAAGACAAAATGGACGACAAAAGAATAGGGACAACATTTCCAAGGAAGTGATAAATTGAAAAAAAATAAAGTGATTAATTTTTACATTTATCTAAAACATTAATATGAAAAATATTTTTAAAGCAGATTAGCGGATTGAAAGCAACCTTTTTTTTTTTAAAAAAAAAAGAGTCTATAACAAATAAAGTATGAGTCTTTTTTTTTTATTTATCTGTACATTATTCGACTATATTTTTTAACAAATTTATTCACTCTCTTTTTTTATATTTTAGCATCATATTTTTTTAATTTCCATACACTTTACCAATTTATTTAAATAAATAGCAACGCAGTGAATTAAAAAAGGTAAAAAACTTTGAATTTATTTTCATATTTTAATTTTTTTCAAGACAAGTTAATACGTCATTGGATATTTAATAAATGAATAAATATGAAAAAAATACATGTCAATAAACTATACGAAAAAAACTTAAACAGTAAAAATTTATAAAATAATAGTAGTTAAATCATAAAATGAGCAAAAAAGAGGAATCATTAAATTATTAGCAATAATAATAGCATAAACGAGAAGAAACTATATCTACATCACTTTGGTTTTATTATCTTATTCCTTTTTTTGATTGATTTCATTTTGGGTATCGAAAACGACACGACGTTCCACCGTAAATGAAACATTGCTTTCCACCCACTTCACAGTCAACGCAATATCACACTTCATTTGTTATTCCAAACATATCTTTTCATGACCACATTTTTCTTATATATACACTTAATTTAATAATAAAATATTATATTCACACGATAATAATATATTTTGTATAGTGTAAATCCATTGGTCTTGAACCATTCTTACATGAATTTAATAATACATTACATAATTATTACAAGCCCAACAAACCAATAACTTTACAGTTTGAGCCAACGATCCTGTCATGTGTTTCACATGAAAAATCAAACATAGTACTTTATTATTATTATTATTATTATTATTATTATTATATTATTTTTATAGCAAATATACCTAATCTCACTACATGACAAGGGGTTCAAATCCTGTGCTGTTGTGGACAGACAATTATCTCCAACTGTTTGGAGGCAATTTCACACTTAGAGGTTCAATTTCAGCACCCAATCTATTGGTGACAAGGGTCATTATTGCACATCATCACTCAAACAAAACACAAGGAGAACAATATGTGCCCAGTGGCATTAATTTTTATGGACCATATTTCCCATCACCAACCTTAGCATTAGCAATAACCTTATTGCCAATTTACCCCCTCCATTTTCTTTGCTTTCCATCATCAGTGCCCAGAGTCTCCATATTCCACTATGCTTTTCATGGTCTCTCTTTGCATTTACTTTTGGTTCCCTCTTCATGTGCAAGTATTGGCCACTGGTTAAAGTTTCTCTTTTTGGAGTACTGTGTACCAGGCATGTATAACCCTTTTGAGTAAAGTTCTATTTTTTACATGTTGCTATATTGGAATCCTGTACTTGTTTCCTTAGTAGTAATGCTTTGTCTAAGATTTCTTTATATTTGATGTGCGTTCATGATTTGGCTTTTAAAGTTGTGAGCTTTAACACCCTTGTTTTGGGGGGTTCTCTTTTCAAGAACTACCTCTTTTCAAGATCTTAGTTTAGTAGTTGTATTTTCTTTTAGAAAATAAAACAAAATTGGGGATATTGGATATTGCTTCACTTGTTTGTAGAGGAGGTTGTTCATGAGTGGCTATTGTTTTACAGGTACCTTATCAAACCATGATTAAAGTTTGGTCCTTGGTTTTCATGGTTCTCTCCATTGGATGCTTTTCAAATGGGCATGGCAGGGAAAATTCCACAGTACCAGATTTTGTAAATATTGGGGCTCTCTTCTCTTTCAATACCAGTGTTGGTAGAACTATAAAAATAGCATTAGAAGCTGCGTTTGAAGATATAAATTCTGATCCAACTATTCTTGGTAGAACCAAGCTAAACCTCTCACTGCAAGAAGATTCTAAGTACAGAGGTTTCCTGAGCATTGCCGAGGGTATGTCTTTCATAGTATCACCCTTGTTATGTGTTAAAGCCTTAAAAATAATGTTTCTCAGCCACAGATCAGGTTACTTCAACTCTGTCAAATTATAGCTCTGCGTGATAACAGTTTTGCAGGTCATGTCAAGACAGACGGTGGCGATAATAGGTCCCCACAGTTCTGTAACAGCTCATGTCATAACTCACATTGCAAATGAGCTGCAAGTTCCTCTTTTGTCATTTTCAGCTTTCGACCCAACTCTTTCTTCACTTCAATTCCCATTCTTCATCAGAACTTGCCATAGTGATCTTTTTCAAATGACTGCAATAGCAGACCTTGTTGACTACTATGGCTGGAAAGATGTTATAGCTGTCTACCCTGATGATGATAATGGGAGAAATGGAATCAGCGCATTAGGTGATAAGCTTGCGGAGAAGCGTTGCAAGATATCATATAAAGCAGCTTTGAGTCCGCAAGCAACTATGGAAGAGATTAGTAATGTGCTTGTGCAGGTGGCTCTGGCAGAATCACGGGTAATAGTTGTTCATGGCAATACTCTACTTGGCCCTCAGGTGTTTACTGTTGCAAAGAGTCTAGGGATGATGGGAACTGGTTATGTCTGGATAGCCACTGCTTTCCTCTCTGCTCTGCTTGATATCAACTATCCCCTCTCTCCTGATTCAATGGATGAAATTCAAGGAGTTCTTACGCCACGAATCTACACGCCAGATTCACCTCGCAGAAGAAGTTTTGCTTCTAGGTGGAAAAACTTGACTAGTGGAAATACTGCCAATGTCAAACTTGGATTGAGTTTTTTACCTCTCTTTGCATATGACACTGTTTATGCACTTGCTCGTGCTCTTGATGCATTTTTCAAAGAAGGTAACCGAATCACATTCTCAACTGATTCAAAGCTATCTAGCATACATGGAAACAACTTGAATCTTGAGGCCTTGAAAATCTTTAATGAAGGAAATCTGTTACGTAGGAACATCTATGAGGTAAACATGAATGGTGTATCAGGTCCATTCAAGTATACATCTGATAGAAACCTTGCTAATCCTGCATATGAAATCATTAATGTGATTGGAACAGGAACTCGGAAGATTGGTTATTGGTCTAATCACTCTGGTTTTTCAGTTGTTCCTCCAGAAACTCTTTATTCCAAACCAGCCAGTCTTGCCAGGAAAAATCAAAAGCTGTTTCCTGTGATTTGGCCTGGAAACACAGATGAGAGACCTCGTGGTTGGGTTTTTCCAAACAATGGAAGGCTCTTAAAGATTGGAGTACCAAGAGGTGTTAGTTACCAAGAATTTGTCTCACAGATAAGAGGCACTGATATGTTTGAGGGATTCTGCATTGATGTATTTCTTGCTGCGGTGAACCTGTTGCCTTATGCTGTCCCCTACAGGTTCATCTCATATGGGGATGGTAAGAACAATCCTAGTATGACTGAGCTTGTCCGTCTGATCACAACGGGTGTGAGTATCATGCCGATAACCTTTTGTGCAGTTTGGATGTTTTATGGTAATCTTCTAAGACCAATTTTCTTCTTCTTATGCAGGAATTTGATGGTGCGGTAGGTGACATTGCAATTACTACAGAAAGAACAAGGATGGTGGATTTTACTCAGCCATATATTGAGTCTGGTCTAGTGGTAGTAGCACCTGTTGGGAAGGCAGATTCCAATGCTTTGGCCTTTTTGGTCCCTTTTACACCAAAGATGTGGTGTGTCACAGCTGCCTTTTTCATATTAGTCGGAGCTGTTGTTTGGATTTTGGAGCATAGGGTGAATGATGAATTTAGGGGACCACCCAAAAAACAAGTAGTTACCGTTTTATGGTAAGGAAATATGGTATCTCTCATCTTTGGACCTTTTTAAGAACTCATCTATGTTAATGATACATACTATAATTGTAAAGAGCCTTCAATTTTCCTATTATATTTATGTGTATACAGCTTTGTTTGTTATGTTTGTAACTTGTTTGGTTTGCATGTGGCAGGTTTAGTTTTTCAACAATGTTCTTTTCCCACAGTAAGTGCCAGATTTTTGTCTTTTGTGACATCTATTGTCAAAGTGGTAGCTTCCGTTCGATTACTCAAGCTGCTTTTCTCTATAACATGCAGGGGAAAATACAGTGAGCACACTTGGTCGTGTAGTGTTGATTATATGGTTATTTGTAGTTCTTATAATTAACTCAAGTTATACGGCAAGTCTAACCTCAATCCTCACAGCGCAACAGCTTTATTCTCCCATTAAAGGCATTGAAAGTCTAGTAAATAGCAAAGAGCCTATCGGCTACACGCAGGGTTCTTTTGCAAAAAACTATTTAGTTCAGGAAATTCATATTGAGGAGTCCAGGCTTGTTCCTTTGACAACACCAGAAGAAATTGCTAAAGCACTGAAAAAGGGTCCCAAAAATGGGGGTGTTGCTGCTTACATTGATGAGCGTGCCTACACTGACATCTTCCTCTCCAGCCGTTGTAATTTAACTGTTGTAGGTCAGGAGTTCACCAGAAATGGGTGGGGATTTGTAAGTATCACATGGCCTTTACTATTTACCTTGTTTTTTTCTTTTGCTCTTTTAAGAAGCAAGTGTAACTATATGATCTTCAGCTCATGTTGCATACTTAACTGCTACTGTCTAAGGACTTTATTCTTGGGTAAAAAAGGATAGGTGATTTCAATCTACAGAAACATAACCTACCTGCAAAATTCAGACCAACTGCCTATAGAGTAAGGGCTTTGTTAATGGCTAAGCACACTTATTAAAGAATGAAAATAACATTTTTTTACTCATGTTAAAGAAAAAATATTAAGTGTTCTTTGAATGTTTGAGATATTAGATATTTATACTTGGCATCAAATAGTGTGTAAGGCAGAGGTTACCAAAACCCATATAATAATTGCATGCAATAGGTATGTCACCCTAGCCGTTCCTAATCTTGGAATTCCTTAATTCTTTCTGCCATATATGATCATAAACACAGCCGCCCAAGATCCGGTGGTACATTTGTAGGATCATGAAACATCAACAATACAACTTTGTTTTAGAGGCAAAGTGGCAAAAACAAATTTGATTTTCTTTACATATTATATGCTTTACTTGATCAACTTTCCCCATGTCATATTCTTAATCTATTTACTGTTTGAATGAATTAATTCAACTTGCTGAACTTAAATTTTAAAAGGGTTGAAGAAAATTACCGTTCAATACTTAGCTTAACGACTATACATTGTTAGTGTAAAAATGTATACTACTAATTAGAAATAACTGTTGATGTGATTTTTAAGGCAATCATTGTAAAAATCAACAAATTTGCCATACACAATAGTTTGTGATTGGATGAATGTGTGAAACGACTTTGCAGTGTTAGGGCATTACCTAGTTTTTCTTTAGTTTTTTACATTTTGAGTGCAACACGCTTAGTACTAGTCCTTGGAATCAAGTTCAAGATTAATATACTCCTTTGTTGGTTCCCATATTTGAAGTTGCCAGCTTTGGTAACATGTATTGTTTTCCTTCATTTTTCTTCAGGCCTTTCCACGGGACTCCCCATTAGCAGTTGACCTGTCAACTGCCATATTGCAAATGATAGACAATGGAGATTTGCAAAGGATCCATGACAAATGGCTTTTGAGTAGTGCTTGCTTATCACAAGGGGCAAAGCTTGAAGTGGAAAGACTCCAACTTAAAAGCTTTTGGGGCCTCTATGCCATCTGTGGACTTGCCTGCTTGCTTGCACTCTTCATGTATCTCATACAGATTTTGAGGCAATACCACAAGCACTACTCAGAGGAACCTGAGTCCCCTGACGGCCGAAGCATAGGATCAGCAAGATCTTCACTTCTTAAAACTTTCCTTTCATTTGCAGATGAGAAAGAAGAGACTGTTAAGAGCCGGTCCAAGAGAAGGAAAATGGAAAGGTTATCGTACAGAAGCGCTGAAGGAAGCTCATCCATTGATTCGAATAAGGGATATGCTTCCCGCAGAAGTGAATATGCTTCACGCAGAAGTGAATATGCTAGCGAAGTTTCATGACCAACATTTCTACGTGGATCAGCAACACCCTTTATTCCTACTGCAACTAGTGTACTACTAGCACTTTCCTTTTTTTTTCCTTTTAAGTAAATATATGTAGGATAAATTAAAACTTTGGGTAGCTATAAGTAACACTTCTTTTAACTTGGATTTTAATTCTTTATGTATGCAGAAAAAAGGGTTTTCAGTTTATACTATATATACATTAATCATTATCAATTCTCTTCCTGACTGTAATCACAATAAAAGTGTCATTTATGTCAATAAAACTAGAACTCCAATGTGTGAAATTGTGATAGATTTTGAAGTTCTTACAACTCTGAATTCTGTATGGCTTAATGTTGAAGTAAAGAAGTAACCATTCAAGAATACATTACTGTACATTTAGCTGAATTCTCTGAGCACTAGGGACAATACAGATGGCATTTCACTATAACTTTGGGTTAGTTAATCTGTGAAGAGTGACCACATATGTACATTACAAGTCTATTGCTCCGTTCTGTAAAACCGAACACATTTCGCTCCAGACTAACCTATCTTTTCCGACAGATAAATTAAGGCATCCGAACAAAGCGAAGGTACTAGTTAATGTATCTAAAATATCTCTGAAAGCATTCATCGTTCTTGCAATTTATGTGTATAACTTTGTACACTTCAATCAAGAGCCTTGGGAATCGACTAGCAAAGTAGTCATTGAATCCTTCCGGAAGAGGTCCTATCAGTTCCTAATAAGCAAGAAGAAATAAATTAGAAGCCACACACATAAAGATGAGCAAATTATTCATGGGTCATCACATCAGTATTCGTTATATGCATTACAGCACATTACACTCACATTCCCTCAAGTTTAATGAAATTACAATCGAGCCTTTCATTTTGAATATTACGCTGAACTCCCTCAACTCATAAAGAAATCGGAGTCATATCAAAAGAACCATAAAAATGGAAAAAAAAAAAAAAAAACATTATACTGAAAATAAGTAAAAATATTAAATAAAAAAAAAAAATATAATTTTGAAATTAATTAAAAAAATAAAAACTTTCCT
>Ga0123340_1001831_pt1 | contig 18368 bp, 8 predicted proteins | sample SirMexnodulemix_FD_89961 | JGI IMG/M metagenome (GOLD analysis project Ga0123340, IMG submission 89961) | Root nodule microbial communities of legume samples collected from Mexico - Siratro Mexico nodule mix | ecosystem: Host-associated > Plants > Roots > Nodule | place: Mexico: Nepantla... | reverse complement strand
CTACTGAAATAAAGAGAACAATCATCTAATCCTAAACTTAAATGTATAAATTTACTATTTTTTAAATGTATAAATTTACTAGTTTTTATTAAAACTACTTAATTTATATATATATATAATGGTTTATGATTTAGTAATAATATAAAACAAGTTCACGGTGTGAATCCGCAACCATTAAATTTAAATAACATTTTAAAAGCAATTGTGATAAAAATAAAAAATTTTCAGTGGTGTGACAAATTTAGGATTAACTGATAATGGTTGTATAAAAAATAGACTATTGGTATAATTTAATGAGTACCTTTTATGCACACTTTTGGCAATAAATATGAAGAAAATCAAATTAAAAAGAAAAAGATAAAAGTTATTGTGAATGAAAAAGATGTAAAAAAGTTAGAATATTAATATATTCTTCTTATACTATTTACTCAATACACATGGGTAGTTGGAGCACTTGAAAATTTGAGAACAACAATAGGTTGTTTTGGGTGGTGCATCTATCTACCAACCATAAAGGTAAAGTGTGTTGAACAATTAAGTTCAATCTTAAATGCCCTATCTAACTTTGAATGCTAAGAAAATGAAGTTCAACTCCTAACTATCATGTCCCTTTCCTATGTTTATACCATAATATCCAACCATGATATATATATTTAGAATGGAGGGATAAAAAAAAAGGACTAAAAATCATTAATTCAATAGTACTATTATAAATATTAAAAAAATACTACTACTAAGTTATTTTGTATTAGTTTATGGCTATAATATAAACATTTTCTTAATCATATTGTTTAATCGATTTAAATCTATGAAATGATTGATGTCTCTCACTTGAGAAAGTATTATTTATAAACTAAATCAGTTTTATTAAAAAAAAATATTTTAGTAAATTTTTTCCATATATACGAAAAAAGGGTAATATAATATAAATTATCCTCCCCTGTAAGATACATTTAATGCTAATAGGAAAAAAACATGTAATAAGACATATTCATTGATGACATGCAACAAGTTCCTCTGTAGTGTAGCCGAATAATTAATGGCCGAATAAAAGGATATAAAATTTCTTTTATAAAAATACTAAATTCAAATTCAATTAATGTTTGACTATTTTGAGTGGTGCTTTTAATATTTTACGCGTGAACTATACAGCAGTAGCACATGGTATTGTAGTAGAACACAGATTTGTTTCCAATGAACAAGACATGTGTACAATGCACTCAATATTTGTGAATGTGTTTTACTATAAGTTTAATGAATTATGATATATCTATATAACAGATTGGTAGAAATATAAATAACATTATTTTATATAGAATATAAATATCACCAATTGATTAATAATTTTGATTTAAAAGTAATTAAATAATACATGTAAGTTTAGCTTCCATACTTTATTTAGATTATAAGAAAAAAGGAAAATAGTAAAACCAGAAGAACATTAGAGTGAAAAAAAACATTGTTTGAATGAATTGAAAAAAGATTGAAAATTACTTTTAATTATTTGTTAAACTTAACAGATTATGGTGTGTTAATATTATGTGATTTTTCTAATTTTGTCTTATTATTTTGAAATGTTTTATTTCGGTCAATTATTTTAACAGTCGACTTAGTACTTTTTTTTTAACGTCCTTAAGGTTAACTTCCTTAACTAATAGAATGTCACGTAATAATGTATTAATGTATTATGACTTTTTTTTCTTCACTATATTATTAGAATCAAATATAAAAGTTGATATTACGGATACTATATTTATCAATTATTTTGTTATATATTATTATCTTTTATTATTATTCACTTTGTTATTACATTAGTATTATATATAAAATTATCTTACATCTAAATATTATCATTATTCAATAAATTATTTTATCTTTTTCTTTTAATATGATATTAGAGTCTATTCAAATAATATTTATTAGGTTTATTGTATCATCTGTCAGACAGTTGTGAAACCATCTATGTATAGTTACGTGTTTGAGATGTCGAGTTCTCGTGTAAAGAGTTGTTTTAGAGATTTTATATTGTTAAAGATAAGACAAAATTACAATATATAAGTGAGTCCACCCATCACTTTACAAACTAATTTTGTAGAATTGAGTTAGACTTAAAGTCAACTTTCTAATATGGTATAACAATATTTGTTTTTTATTCATCCCAACATTTTTTTTTCTCCCATGGATGTCATAGATGAAAAGTCTAACGTCTCGCATTCGACTGCTCCTGGTAGTCTGATTATGTATACTTTATATGCTATTTTTTTTTAAAAAAAAAAATTGTTTAGCTTTTTCTACTATTTCTATCAATTCTTTGTTTAGAAGTAGATGAATCATTGATTCACGTGTCATGTTACTTATTGTTTGTCATGTTTTCAATCTATATACATGTCACTAATAAAACTCTTGTGTACTCTTGTGTTATCCATTCAATTTGTTATTCTTGCAATAGTTATTGATATTGTTCAAATTTATTATATATTGATGCTTTATATTGTTTTGCACTACCTCAATTATTATATTTTAATTTTTTCTTTGTCAATGTTTTATTTTATTGGTTGATAGTGATTTACACATCACCTTTTTTAACAATCATCATCACCCTTTTTAATAATCATCAGGAGGTGCTTTCATCTAGTAAGATTGTTTGAAAGATTATAGTGTTACCTTTTTCAACTTTTTCATAAAATGATTGTAATTTTGTTTTTTTTAATATTAGTACAAATATTTTTTTTTTCTTTCCAAAATATTGATCCTTATAAGAATGCTTATGTTTGGTGTTCTTGCAGGGACCTGGAGGGTGTTCGTCCTCGAGTGGAGTCTTTGGTCTTGGGTGAATGGTCTTCGGTCTTAAGTGAATGGTGGGTGGGTACCTACCAAAGGCGCTCTGATGCCAAAGTTAGTATTTGGATGTCGGAGTTGTAAAGTTAGATTTTTTTTATCACGTACCTTTATGGGTCCACACACATAGTATTTATAGAGGTCAAAATCGTACGACAGCGTCGTGATTGGTCGAGGTCGGGTGTAGTAGTCTCTGTAGACACAGACAACATTGTGATTTGTCAAGGTTCTGGGCATAGCAGCCTTTGCTGACACGCCATCACTGCGATTGGTCGAGGTTTCTGGGGTATGGCGGCCCTAACAGGCTGCAGTTGTCAGTGGTTGTCTCGTGACCTGGCTTAATCCATGAACTGTGACCTGGCTTAATCCATGAACTGTTCAGTATAAGCCGAATACCATTCGGCTAGTTGTTCCTGACACTGTTCGGCTATACTAGCTACGTTTTGCATTTGACCTGATCCAGTGGCTATTCTGCCACTATATGTACATTTGGAATTCTAAATTTGGACACATATGTGATAAAGTCATTTGGCTTTTAAGTAATAAAATTATTTTTTATATTTCAGATAATTTTTCTATTTCTAATTTTCAATTTTGTCCTTTTGCTAAATTTATAATATTATCTTTCACTTCACTTGGTAAGGTGTTTCAATTATTTAATATATTATATTGTGACATTTGAGAGTCTTATATAAGCCTACAAATATTTTTCTTAAAGTCATTTTACTTTGATACTTGTTTTCTCACACACAAATCTAAAATTTCTAATGTTATAAAACATTCTTTTTCAAATGGTTAAAACTTAATTTGGGACTAAGGTTATCATGACAGTGCAAAAAAGTTCGCTCTTACTTATCTTTTGGTAGAACAAGACACTTTTGTTGGTTATCCTAAAGGCTACAAGGCATACAAATTATACAATATAAACAGTAAGCAGTTTCTTATTTAAAGGTATGTTTTTTCATGAAACAATTATTCAAGTGACTTCTTCTGATTATTCTTCCTCCATTATTGATAGACTTGAAGTATCTGTTAGAAGATAATGGAGAGATTGTAACAAACTCTCTTATTCTTATAACTATAAGTGCTTTTTCACTTCACATCTTTACCACATTCAAAATTTCCATTTTTTGAACAAATTTAGTCCAAAATACAAAAACCTTTATCAATCAAATTTAGCCTCAATTTTATCATTAAGTAATACCTTACCTTAAATGGAGATTAAAGATTTTAAAGATAGTAATAATTGGTTTTAGTTCTTTTATCTGAGGTAAATATTGCACCACAGTGTGTAGATTAAATTTCAAATTGAAATACGAAGTTGATGGCTCAGTAGGCAAATACAAAACTTAATTGGTAGCCAAAGCTATATACATCAGCTTAGGATTGATTTCTCAGACAATTTTTTTTCATCAGTAATCAAACTTATTTTGTTTGTAAGACTTTTATTGATTATTGTTGTTGTAAAAAAGTGGAACTTACAACACCTACATGTCAATAATGCATTCTTAAATCATGAGTTTTTAAGGAAGTATACATTTATATTTTCCAAGGTTACAATACAACAACAAAATAATTAATTTGTAAGTTATATAAGTCTATATATGGACAAACCTTAAAACAATGGTTCTGCTAGTTTCCCCTTTTAACATTATTGCAATAGGGTTTTATAGTCTAAAATATTTTTTAAACAGTTATGGTTAATTTTTATTCTTCATTTGTCATTTTTGTTTATTTACGTGGATGACATTATCCTAACATTCCTTAATCTTTCTTGTGTTAAGAATGCAAAATTGAAATTAGATTTTTTGCTCAAACTAAATATTCTTGGTTTTCTTCAATAATTTTTAGGCTTGGACATTGTCAGAACCAACAAAATGTTTGATGATATTTGTTTCTTAGGCAACAAACTAAATTCACTACATATAAGATAAATTGAAAAAACTAATGTACTTAATCATTTCTAGACTAAACATTACATTTTTAGTTCACAAGTTAAGTTAATACATGAAAATCCATTGACTATGTATTTAACTAAAATTCATTATTCGTAACAACACTTTAGGCAAATGTATCCTTTTCCTGATTAACAAAAATTTTCATCTTTCAACATATATTTTTCAACATATATTGATGCAAACTGAAAAAATTGTTTACACATAAAACAATCAACCACTGGGTCATGCCTTGTATTTTCCTTAATAATTATGTGATTTTTCATAAGTTAGTAAAAATCATACTGTCAAATATTCTCCCAAAATAACAATATAATGCCTTATCATTAATTATTAGTGAAGTGATTTAACTGCATTAATTACTCAAAACAAACAAATTTTTAAGTTTCAGTTGGCCTAATCTTACTATTGTTTTTTATGGTTTCATTTACAAGTTCCAATCTTAAATATCAGTTTGAGAGGATATTAAAATTAAATATAATTAAATATTATAGATATTATATATTATAAATTATTTTTGTCTCCTAAATATTATAAACATTATATATTATCAATTATTTTATTTCTTTTATTGTTCAAGTTTGTTAGTATATTGATATTACATATAGTCCTCTCCTTTATTTAAATATTATCTTAATTTAATTAATTATTTTATTTCAGTCATTCTTGATATTGGTACTATTATATTACCTTATTTCTCATTTTTACTGAGTAAGTCTTTAACTCTGTTTCCTTGTTTATTTTTCATTTTCATTACTGTAAGTTAATCCTATACCCTTGTCCGGAATGACAAATAAACATGCATTTGTGGATATTGTATTAATCCATTACGATTTTAATAAAGAATTCCACTCTGACATATCAATTTTTTAATTTAGGTATGGAGATTGGATGAGTATATACATATATGTCTTGTTTTTATTATCATACATATTCTTATTTTAAATTATTGAAACACCTTTAATTTATTTGATAACCTAAAAACTTATTTTTGATACTCTGTTTTGTCATTTATTTCAAAGATTTTTTTTACACAAATTTTCACTTTCTCGCTCAATTGTTCGACTCATTCGATTAGAATATATAAACCTTACATTTATCAAATTAAATTATTTTTAGGATACATATTTGATCATGTATGCTTATTTTTAATATGTTTATTTGAATTTTAGTTTTTTTCATTTGATAATATATGACTATCAATTTTTAGTATTCAATTATGTAAATTTCCTTTAATTTATCATGTAACCTACCAAACTTTTTTTTTTTCCGTTGGTTTTTAGATTTATTTCATTTGATAAACCTTTTTCTGGCTATGAGTTTTTATTTTCTTTCTTTCAATGGTTCAATTCGTTGGATATTTATTATGTTCACTCAAATTATTGATGTACTTTCCCTCTCCACATTAAAAAATATAACAAATGTTGTAATTGTCATAAAATTTACATTACATGTAATTAATTAATTTTTAATGACTATTTGACACTTATGGAATTGTTATTTTATACTCTATTTTAATATTTATACAATTATAATTTTTTTCTTGAAATATGATATTGAAGAAAAAATATGTATCCCTTCAACATTAAATATGTGATAATATCATTTTTTGCTTTGATAATTTTTTGTGAAAAATATTTAGTTAATATTTAAGACACTATAATAGGGGTATAAGTATATTGGCTATCTAATGGAGATAAAGATGAGATATTAATTTTATATCTGATGTTGCTGAATGTAGATTTTTATTTAAGGAAGAGGATATCTATAATTAATTTTGTTTTCCACTTACCCCTTGTTATTTTCACCCCTTATCTAAAGTGGTTAAAGGTTGGAAGCTATTAAAAAGAGAAAAAGATCGTTGTCATATTTATCTAGAGTGATTGTAAACAAGAGACACATGAGCCCTTTTACTAAATCCAATCTAAGAAAAAAACTTACAAGCCTCCAAGAAATTGGAGAAAACGAAGTTGTTAAGAGGGATGACAAATAAGTTTATACTTGAGTGTTGTCCAAACTCCTCCTAATGTTAACGAGGATGTTTGGATTAAACAAACATAAATATAAGTATGAGTAATACTTAACTTTTTTATATTAGGTGTAGCGATAATTATCACATTCACCTCTTCCACATCCCCACATTTGCTTCTCTTTTAAAATATTAAGATAACCTTAATGTATTCTATTTTCAATTTTATGCAACACTAAAATTTTAATGTTATTTAGGATTCAATTATTAATAATATTATTTTTCCTTCCCTTTATTTTTTTTAAATAATTATCCAATTAATATTTGGACCTATGCAATACAAATATAATCATTACTCGATAGAAATAAAAACGAGTTTTACATTTATCCAAATATGAGAAATAAAACAGGTATGAGTTTTTACTTTAAGAACAAAATTGAATATAATTAAACTGAAATTTTGCATTTAGATGTAACTCAAAAACTTTTTGGTCAACAACTTGTTCACACCTACAAATTAATAATACAGATATATAAAAAGTTGTTTTGACATTTTGAATTGCAAAAGAGAAACATTGAAACTTAAAATGAGTTTTCATTTCTAGTTTGCCAAGAGCATATAATTTTGCAATTTTGCAATTTTGCAATTTTGCATGTAGATGTAATTCAAAGGATTTTTTTGGTCAAACTTGTTCACAGGTACATAGTAATAATGAAGTTTCATAAATAATTGTTTTGACATTTTAAATCAAAAATCAAAAGAGACACATTGGAACTTCAAATATGGTGCATTTAGCATAGGTAATGATTAGTTTGGATGTGAAAACTTGTATTAAGAGAAAAAAAAAACCTTTTTTAAATTGATTATCAATTATAATTTTTAATATCGAGACAATTACACATCGTTCCCGAACACAATTTGAAATAAAATTATAGTTTAGAACATATATTAGAATATGTCATTAAAAACTGTTAAATAACATTTTTAAAATTCATAAAGAGTAAATTTTAATCAAAACTTCAAAATCATGTGTTCAACAATCACTAATCATAACATTTGGATCACGTGTATGAAATTATTAATTATATTTTTTGGACATTGTAATTCAAAATAGTAATAGTTATAATTTGAAAAATGACACAATTGATTACAAATTATACAATTTAAAACACAATTTTGTATTTTATATCATATTATTTATAAATACAAAAAAAATACTTTATAAATCTACTTTTTCAAACTTCATTACAATAAAATAAGATATATAAGAAACATTTTATAACTCCAAATTATACGCCAATACCTATACCACCACTACTCCTAACAAGGCACCATAAGCCACTGGAAATGGAGAAGGATGAAGCTCTAATTAGTATACAACAAAGAGGGGCACTATGCGTCTTTTTCAAGACAATTGAGGGTGCATAAGAAATCACAGGGGTGCAGGAAGAAAGAGGCTACTTCTCGTTAGACATGGGCCTTAACCTGCATACCAAAACCAAACCTAATCGGGTTCAGTGGCGAACGGTGTCGTTTGCTTCCCCCTATCGTTCGTATTCACTTTGCCATTGACATTGACAACGATTCCAACTACAGACCACTAAAGTGAAAAATTTCTCAGTCACAAAAAATTTCTTAACTCTTTTTCTCCTTGTCTCTTTTTCCCTTCGTTTTGTCACTCTGCAAATCCATTTCCCAGGTACACACGGATTCATTCTTACATTTGATTTGAGCGTTTCATTCCCCTAACTTCGTTTTAGAGAATTGTGGGTTTTCTTCAAAATGTGTTTTTTCTCAATAAAAAGCATGCTTTCACACTCTTATGTTGTTTTGTTGTTATCCCTTTAATTTGTTCTGCTTAGCTGTGAAATCTGTGTGATGATTAGGAGGTTTCTGAAATGATAACGTTAAGTTCTTTCTCACCTCAGAAATGAGCTTGGGAATGCGCTTGGGTGATTGTGGTACTATGGTGTGCTGGGATTTCCTTCGTCACCCGAAAAATATATTTTTGTTTTCTGATTTGCTTTGAAAAATAATGATAAAAACACTCAATTTTTAGGTTAGTAAGTTCTGTTTTAAAAACTTGTGAATAGAATTACTGTTGATTTGTCTGCTGATTTTTAAAATTCCTTTATCTTTTTGGTTGTGAATTTAAGAGAATATTTGTTGGATAATGCATGAAAATGACATGAAAGTAAGAATTAGAGCTGGTTTGATACTGAGTATCATCAATGAAGTGGGTTTATAGACAGCTTATAATTTTAATCTAACATTTGTTGAATTCTTTAAAGCATGAACTAGCCATTTAGTTTCAAGTAGTTTGCTAGAGGTGTTTTGAGAAGTGAAAACCTTACTTGAGAGGCTGTTTCTTTGATATTGGTTCAAGATGCTGCTTGAGCCTTGCTAATGTATGTTAACTGTAGATTTGATAGTGATGTTTGGTGTCGAAGTTCAAGTATGAGTTTTTTAGCATAATCCTGTGAATGTTCCTACAACAATTCAGGCGAAGATAGGTGTAAATATCTTTTAATTTATTATTTGTTTGGTTCTCTGAAAATAAAAAGGGTGGGTGGGTATCATACGCTAGTTTTTTACTTTAAATTTAGAACGTTTCTGTAATGATGGTTCACTAATTCTTAATGTTCAATTGTCCATAGAAATTAATACAAGAGCTTGAGTGAAACAGATAACTTAGAAAGTACTTCTTAGGAAGAATTACACAATTCTACACTATTACAAGTTTATGAAGTTAAACAATTATATTTTGTATGCATTTGGTATGTCTGCACGAAGCTATGGTGTTGACTTCAATCACAAAATTTTAAGTAGAAAATGAAGTTGGAGAAAGTCTATTATTTGCTTCAATTTATGTAGGCTTAACATATACAATATGCTAATGCTTGTGTTTTTTGGCCATGCTTAATATTGGAATAGTATATATTTGTCTACCCTTCATTTCTATTTTGTCATCTGCTGCAGTTATTGATTTCTTATCCTTAACTTTGCAGCTTTCATTTTGAATTTGAGACATACCAAATCAACTATCAAGTTCACACCTATTTTAACTTACTGGTTGAAATTTTGTGATAGAGATCTTTGTAACTCTGCAAATTCTCCCATGGATCTTGTGCATTTGAATCATGTTGCTCGAGTACCAACATCCTGATTGAAGAATTCCTTTGACAGGTGGAAATATTAAGTGGTTATTTGGGTTTGAAGTTTATTTTTAAAATCAGGAATCCTTTGCACCATTAAAAAACTTCAAGCGTCCCTGTTTGCTTTTCAAATTGTTGTCAGATGTCAGAAACTGACTTGGCAGTTATTAAACCTGAGGTATGCTGCTACCTTGTGTATAAGGGAATATATATTTTTTCTTCAACCATTTAAGTTGTGCTGCCTGTTTGCTTTTGGTTGAATTGTCAACCTATTCCTTTGACCTTTATTTATTAGATATCTTCTATACCGTTTGTTAATCCATTTCTAGTTTTCCTGTAATATTCAATACATTATTAAAATTACTCTTTTCAATAATTTCAATAGGTTTAGTAACCGAGTTTCTGTAGTCTATATATGGATGCTGTAAAGAGAAGCTCGTAACTTGTTCAAAATAATCAATACGGAGGTTCTTTTCTCTTTAAGTTTTTGTTTTTTTGCAAAACATACATGCCCTTTTTATAAGTTAACTGCTATACACAGCTGAATCCCAACACCCTCTCAAATATTGCATCTGAAACTGTGTTTATTTGATGTGAAATTGATTATGTGAATACTAGCTGCCTTTGAGTTTTCAGTTTTAATGAGTTGTTTTAGCATTGAAATGATTGTCTGGTGTAGTTTTCTCCTCATTCTCTTTGACAGTGGAGATTGTAAGGGGTTGTGGATTCAAAAATTGAACAGTCGGTGCATGCATCACCCATCAATTAAATAACAGGGAGTTTCAGGGGTGAATCTCTCTTTGTAGATATTTTTTTAAACCATTAGGTATTCTTTGAAAGCATTCGTCTTGCATGCGGCTCATTCAATTCTGTGCATTATCTTCTCCTTGAATCACTGAATTAACTTAGTTTAGACAGGTAATCTCTTTAATAGCTTTTGTATTCCAATTTTCTATTATTTATTTATGTTTAGTTGCGTACTTTTCTTGTCTGGAGGATAAAAATGGTATTCTTTAATTTACACCAGTTAAACTTCCCTACCAGAGCATCAAAACCTGGCATTGGTTACTTTCTTAGGTTGAGACTGAAACTTTTCTGATACTTGTTTGTATTTTCAGATGATGAAGCCTTATGTCTGGCTTCAGACTTCAGACGATTCAATCCAACAAGTGGAACAAGAAATTGCAATGTTTTGCCCACTTATATGTCAAGAAATAATAGCAAAAGGCATGGGATCTTCCAAGAATTGTGCAATATGTCTTCCACAACAAGTCAGTCCTGCCATGTTGAGCTTAATTCTTGATTATTGTCGTTTTCATCAAGTACCAGGCCGGTCAAACAAGGTTTGACTGTTTTTTTACAATGCTCTTACTTAGTTACTATCTTTATACCTGACAAGACAATTCCCTGTCTGAATTAAATGTGAAGAATGTTTGACTTAGGGATTGTTCTTTTCTATAGGAACGTAAATCTTATGATGAGAAATTTGTTAGGATAGACACAGAGAGGCTTTGTGAGTTGACATCTGCAGCAGACAGCCTTCAGTTAAAACCGTTGGTTGATCTAACCAGCCGTGCACTTGCTCGAATAATTGAAGGGAAGACGCCAGAGGAGATACGTGATATATTTCATTTACCTGATGATCTTACAGAGGTGTCTGGTGCTTGTGAGAACTCTGTATGCCAATTATATCTTCTTGGATTTTCTATTTTCATTTCTCACACATTCTTTTGATCCAGGAAGAAAAGTTGGAGCCATTGAGAAATATAACTGCTGACCCAAGGATCAGACTTTTGAACCGTTTGTATGCCAAAAAGAGAAAAGAACTAAAAGAGCGCGAAAGGTTAAAGGTGCCACCAAATTGTTTCTTTATCTTCAATACATTTTATGTCATGCTGTCAATGTCACTTGTAGCCCTTGTTCCTTGTGGTTAAATAACTTTTTGGTACCTCCAAAATTGGCCCATATTTAGAGTGGTGCTCCAAATTTTCAGTGTTTTTGAGACCCAACATTTAGTGAATATGTTAATTTGGTCCTAACAGTTACTGTATTACTTTTGAATTAATGGCGTTAACATGTTAATTTTAGCAATGTAATGTCACATGTCAACATACCTGCAAATATTTGATTAGGATGATTACATGCCAACACTGTTAATTTAAAAGTAACAAAGCTGATGTCAGGACCTAATTAACATATTCATTTAATGTTTGGCGTAAAAACGCTGAAAAGTTTTGGAAGTACCAAAAACTTGTTTAACCCTATTTTTTAATTAGGTAGTTGTGTTTGAACTTTTATTTCAGAACTCTGCTGATCAGTGTTGCCAGTGGTTTATTGCATTAACTTCCTTGTTTTATGAGATTGCATAATATCATTTTTGATGCAAGGTAGCAATGTTGGAGAAAATTTAAATTTATTTTGAAGAGAAAATTTATGTTTTAAAAACATTTTTGGTTCTTATACTTTACCTTGATTTGGGTATGATCCTTATATTTTAAAAGTTTGGTTTTTGATCCTTCTAGTTTTACTAGTTTAGGTTTTGGTACCTATTACTTTATCTTTAGGTGTTACTCTAATATATCAAACATTGATTGAAATAGTGTATCTTGTAGGGCAGGTGTTTTGGCATATTGCTATTAGTATGAACTGTAACCTAAATTTTGAAAATATAGACCTAAAACTACACTTTCGAAGTATAGGGACTTAAATCAAAACTGAAGTAAAATTATAGGGATTAAAGTTGTATTTAAACCCAAAATTATAACGAGAAGGGACAATGAACAATCATCATCAGCTAAAAATCTGTGCAGTGATGCTCAAACCAAACCAGTTGCCTTATCTTGCCCCATACTTAGTGTTGTGCCATGATAGCTTAAAATTTAAAAGTATTGATGTTACTCTCCAAACAAATCCATAGAAGTGAGCATAGGTTGCATAGTGTGACAGAATTTTTGCCTCTACTAAAGCTATGAAAGATGATGAGTAACATGTTATTTGTTTCTTCTATTTCAAAGATGAACCACTAACCATTGACAACACTGGTGGTGCTTGTGTTCTTGCTTCATTTTTATTCCTAAATTGTAGATAAGTTTGATTTAAATCTGTTTTCATATTTCAGAATGTTGAAGTTGAAGAAGAACACGTGGATGATCGTTCAGTTGACGACTTATTGTCTTTTATCAATGGAAATGATGGAGGTAAATTGAACATATTAATCCTTCTTATCTTTTGTTTTTGTCTATTGATTGATTAAATGTATACTTATCTCATTCCTAATTGGTTTGAACCTCATTGGTCATAAGTAGGCCCTTGTGAACCATTAGATGTGCTTATGAATTGGTTTGGGCATTATCCAATTGGGCATACGTTTCTTCATGTTGACAATGTAATTCTGAATGCTAGGATGCACAGATGTTAAGTATGGGTGGTCTGACGTGTAGGTAAATATGATGGCACTCTATATTTGAGAATATCTGGGCAGCATTTAGATGATAAATTATCGCTACTCCAACCAAGTTTATGACAGCCAAACTGAAGTAGTATTGCCAAGAAGACTGATAACATCTGTCTCCTTTTCTGTATGAGCATGACTAGCATCTTTTAACCTTCAACTAAATTTCTTGTAAATTCATATAAGAAATACTTAAACATGGCTTCAAACTTTGACTTCTTAAGTTTATGAAATTGCTTTGAATATGGTGAATTTCTGTGAATATTGTTTTGAAATAATTTTAATCAGAAAAACAAATAAGTAAAGTTATCTACAGACAGAATTAACTTTTTTCCTTATAGGTGTATTTTTTATTTTCTTAGTGCCAAATTTCGTTAATGTTGTGAAAGTGCACATATTTTGTCACATCATTTAGGACGAGAATATTTTTATGATTTTTGGTATTTGTAGTTACTAATTACTTTTTGAAATTATTTTGAGACGCTTTTAGGGAGGAACTGTTTGAGAGCTATAGCCCTTTTATATTTTTCTTTAGTTCCCCTTTTGAATTTCTTACTGGAGGTGAAGAATTTTGTCACAGATCCAAAGGGAGTTAAAACTTCAAAGAATAAAAAGAAGAACCGGAGGAAAAAAGAACAACAGAAGAACTCTTCTTTGAAGGAGGCATCTGAACTGCACAAGAAGGTTGTTTTAAATGTTCTGCTGTATAGCACTATGTCAATTTTGAATGAACAAGGTTATGGTCTGCTCAGCAAAATGTTGAAGTGTTTATTTTATTGCCTTCTTTTTTCGTACAATAGGAGGTAAATGGTCATGATATCAGACACCAAAGTTCTGAAGCTGAGAGAATTAGTGAGACCTCCTATTTACACTATGCAGAAGATGATGCTTTTACTCCTAAGCCTGAGTTTGATGATGGTGATATAGATGATGAGATTGATCCTGCTTTAAAGGAAAAAATTGACAGGTGGGATTGTTTTCAGACTGAATGTTTTATACTGAATTATTTTAAAATCTATTGTATTTTATGGCTGGTATTATTGTCCCTGGGCATATTTGCTCATTCTGCCTAGTCAGCCGCATTGCTGAATGTCTTATATGAACTATTGCATATACAGAGGACAAGGCTGCAGAATGATTGATCTTTTTCCTTATCTCTTTTTTGGTTTTCAAGGAATGTAATAGGAAGAAGCTCAATTTAGAAAAGCCTTTTAAGGTCTACACCCATACGCCAAAAAGGATTTGTGTCTATTCAGCTATTTCATGCAGAGGGAAGTTAATTAAAGGATGTTATAGGTAGGAAATCTGGATTGGGGGGGAAGGAATCATGGAATTGGTAATTGATTGGAGTTCAGACACCTTCTGATTTCGGGGACCATTGCTCTTATTCATCCTTTTATTTTCCTTTGCTTTTTGAATACAAATCATGCCATACTCAATTAGGAATTATCATATCGTTGGTGCCTTCATTGAGGGATTTTGCACTTAGCGTATGCAAACAAGGACGACATCTCAAAGTAATGGTGAGTCCAAAATCGTTGGCATCAAATTCCTCATCCACTCTCATGATACGACCATGAAAGAACATTCTACTTAATTGAGGTCCTCGTTAATGAAGCTTACTGATATTATTAAATCCCATTGCCTCTTTGTGCTGTGTGAAAACGTTCCTCACTCTACTCTGGCTCGATTTCCTCAATTCATACTTCCACCTATCATGGCAACTAGAGAGATTCGACGGCCATGGTTCCACAGTGGTGGAATGGCTGATCTTTTGCAGTCCCTGCCAGTGGAAGAAGCATCAAGTTAGCTTGCTACTTCCATTCAAAATAAATTTCCCACTTTCTGCCTCGAGGACAAGGCAGATTTTAGAGAGGGTGTTATTTATAGGAATCGGATCAATTTGGAGAAGTCTTTTAAGGTACTCATAGGCCCAAAACGACAATTTTGTCTATTTAGAATTACTTATTTTTTGGAGAGATAGTTAGAGGTGAGAGAATTCTGTTACAGGGGGCAAATATGATTGATTGGAGTCCAGAGATTTTCTGTGACTTGGGGGAGCTTTGCTCCTATTCATCTTTGTATTTTCCTTCTTTGCTTTTTGAATTCAAATCATACCTCCCCCTGTTAGAAATTATTATAAGAGTGAAATCTATGATTTCTGAACACTTTAGTCCTATATTGGTAATGTTTATGAAACTCTTTATTTACCTTCCATGTTTTTAACATTCCATTTTAGGAACCTAAGACATCTCTTTAATATAAAGAGATTTGCGTGGTTGCTAGACTAGAGTGCTTTTAAGATGATGACATGATGCACACTAAAATTTTATCTGCATCGAATCATCTGATGCAGGGAAGTGGAAGATTTTGCCCGAAGATTAAATTCTGACTGGCCAGAAAGAATGCAAGAACTTTTATCTTCAGGGCAAGAACGGAAGACAATGCTTTTCACTGCAGATGGTTTTATAAGGCGACATGCTTGTATGTTTTGCCCCTTTGTTACAGTATTTTCTCTTATCCACCATATTTTCGAGCTGAACTTCAAAAGTAATTTGTTCTAAAACATTTTCTTTTATTTTCCTTTGTCCACTTTTATTTAGTATTGCTTGGAAAGTTAGGTCATTTATATATATTTTGGGTCATCAGTTCTTTATTACCCTTTCCTTTTGAATCTCACTCTTGTTTCTTTTTGCATCTTCATCATTTTTTATTAGTGTTGGTGACATAATTTTAGTTTTATAGTTTCACTTCTCTCAAATATTTATTTTCTTGTTCTATATACTTGGTGATGCTTGTTTGTCTGTTAGCTAAGCGCTGGGCAGGGTCTCAATTGTATGGTGCCATATCCTATCAATTAATAAAATCTTGATCTCAACTTTTGACAGTTTAGTAGTTTTTGAATGTTAAGTTTTTATATGAATTGCGCTTGAATTCATTCGGTGTTTGTGATGGATTTTGCTAATGAGTAAGAAATCAATAAATAAAAGTTTTTGTTAGAAATCATGGCGGGGATGCATTGCTAAGTGATATATTAAATGTTGTAATTTCTTTCAAAATTTTCACTTTTTAAGATAGTTTCTTTCTTTTTCTAAAAGAAAAAGAAAATTTACTCCAAATTGATTCCTTTTTCAACTCTTGTAGTGTTGTTCACAACTCACTAGAGCTCTCTTTCCCCCTTCAGGACTGGACTTAGAATGGAATTATGGAAATGAATCCCTACCAGAGGCTTCAACAATTTTGAGAGATGCTGGCAAGCGCAAGAAAAGTTTTGCATGTCAGTTGTTTTTCTTTTTTGCATTTCCTTTGTCTTATTCTATTCTTTGCAGTTCATTTTTTGTGGTAATTTTATTCTGGGGACTCTCTTGTACTTTAAGGTCAAATAAAAATAATCTTAGTTTGTATGGAATAGTACATCTTTATTTTTGTGCCTTCGCAGTTTTGCACTTTTATTTGTACGAATACATTGATTTTCTGTCAAGACATTTGGTGTGGGATAAGAATTAATCTTAACTTCATTGATAGTAAAATTCACTTACATGAAATTCGGTTTAGCAAGTTAACCATGTGATTTTAAAATGTTTATTGTAATTTGTAAATAATGTTATCTTCTCTTACAATTTGTTCTTAATCTTTAGAAAGAATTTTAATACTTTGAGACTATGAAAAACCATTAATACTTTTTAGTTAGTGAGAAAATATTGAAATATGATTTATAACTATTGTTTTAACTACCCTGCAAATAATGCAATGTTTGGGACAGTAAAAAGTAGAGAAACATGGAATAAAATTACTCATTCTCAATCTCTCATCTAAAACAGTGAATCTGGGTTTACCCTCTTGGTTGTGTAGTATTTGTGTAGTATTTGTGTGTGCTGTCCATTTTCCTTTCTATTTGTTGTTACAGTAATTGAACACATCACTTAAGTTGAAATAAGGTACTTGACATAATAGAATTATTTGGCCACCACTGTGTCTGTTTTCCGTTTAAAACCTACAATCAGAAATAACATTTTACGTTTCACAAAATTTGTGTTTTTGAATGTGTTTACAGAGGGAAAAAGGAAAACAGAAGGTAAGAATTAACATGCCAGAAGTAAGATGGGTTTACTTGTCCACCTTATTTGTGGAATACTCTTTTATGCATTCTTGTAGATTTTGATCAATTGTGAGCAAGAAATCTTGAACTAACCAAAGCCTTTATTTTTGTTCATGACATACAAATGGCTATAGATTCCTCAACCTGCATCCTCATCACCAAGATCAGAAAACCCTTTTCCAGCTTGACTTCTTCCTACATCTCCAACATCCTTCACATCAAATGATAAGCAAAGTTTTGTTAGTTTCAATATGGAATATATTTACAGATTATCTGAAATAGGGTTTTCAGAAGATTTCTGGAGTGGACTGTCTGGGATAATATTCTAGAGTAATTAATCTGAAAAGTTATCAGGGAAAGCTTCTTTCCAAGAACTATTTGGAAAAGACAATCCAAAATATAATATCAGATCATTCATTATCGCTTATCTTGAAGCGCAAATGGTTTTTTTCATTGTTTTGTGTTATCTCATTTTGCATACATTGCATCTTTTTCACAATTACTCCCGTACACTCTTTGCACTAATGAAAATAAATAAATTCTGAAATCCTTACACTTTCTAAAAGGATACAATCTGAAATATAATTAAAAAGTTTATGGATTGGAAAAATACAATTCAGAATATTTCTAATTATTTTGGATTGAAAGTATGGAGGTGGAAGAAGAAAAACCCACAAAATAATGAACCAGCACAAACAAAACATAATTTGATCAAATAACTAAATGAAGAAATTTGATGATATTTTCTCAGTCATTTCATATTTTATTCTGTAGTTTATGATTTATTTTTTATTTGATTTTTCTTAATTTAGACTTTATTTGTGGGACACTTGAAATGCGTAAATTGTATAAGTCAAGTTTTTAAAACATATTTTTTTTAGTGTGAGCAGGCCATAATAT
>Ga0123340_1001829_pt1 | contig 18373 bp, 9 predicted proteins | sample SirMexnodulemix_FD_89961 | JGI IMG/M metagenome (GOLD analysis project Ga0123340, IMG submission 89961) | Root nodule microbial communities of legume samples collected from Mexico - Siratro Mexico nodule mix | ecosystem: Host-associated > Plants > Roots > Nodule | place: Mexico: Nepantla... | reverse complement strand
TATATAAAGTGTTCTATTAGGAGACAAAGACTATGTTAAACAAAAACTAATTAAAATATTAGTTCAGAGTTGAAAAGCTAATTGGTAATTATGTTAAAATTTTGTAAAATTATTAACTAAACTAATTAACAAATGTAAAATGAAAAAATTAGACATGTTGAATAATATTTCTATATAAATTTTAATTTATGTTATTGATAAAATATATTCTGAGCCATGTATATTTAGTTTATCAACCTTCGTTAGAATTAAAGAGGATACCTTTTAGCTTAAATAATGTAAATCCCATTTACTAAAAGTATGCATAAATAATTGCAAACAATCTTGGCACTTTACTCTAGGTATAACATCATCCGTGTAAGTTTGTGTGGTAAGGATTGATTCTGAACTGTTCTCAACTAAGTTAAATATTTTTTTATTTTACTTAATTTTTTACTCTATTAAGTCATGTTAATTTTAAGCTTTGTTTTTAATTTTTGTTTAAATGCAAAAATTTACAAGATCCACGTTTTTACAACTTTTTATTATTATAATCCAAAATCTTAAATTCAAGATCTCTGGGTTAGCATTACACATTTACACACTTGGGTCAGTTCAAAAATTTGATTCATTCATAAAAAAGACTGCATTCTTATGGTTACACCAAACATGGAATCACTCAAAAAGTGATTTTGTTTTTGAAAAGATGGTAGCACAAACAAAATAAGAAAAATAATGATTTTGATTAAATTTTGAAGCATCTCAGCTACAAGGATCAAACACAGCTTATTTATAGATGTTATATAATCAGATTCTTTAAAGCACCGATTAAAAAAATGTTTCTTTTATTGAGGAATACACTAAATTTGCAATGAAAATCACGACACATTTTTATTGAAGGGATAACATTAAAAAAAAAAATTACCTATCATATTTGGAATAAAATAAAACTTCAACTAATAAATTTTATTAGTTTGAATTTGTTTAAATTTGTTCGAATTTTATGTATCTTGAAAATCAAACTAATTTATAAAAACAGATTGCTTTGGTTTGAATTAATAAAAATAATTTGTATATAGATCTGCAAAATTTTGTTTAAAAAATATATTACTTTGTCAAAAAAATTAAATGTAATCATGTCATTAAAATATGTAAAAGTTATATTTTGATATAATTTACTTCTATAAACTAATAATTGAAAAAAACTGTAAAAGAAATACATGGTTTTATTATAAAATTCAACACATAATAATTAATAATTAAAAATTAAAATTTCCATTATTAATTTAATTTGGAGTTATTAGATTGATAAATTATAAATCTAATATTGGAATTAATTACTATCAAATTTAATTGATTTGGTGGAATTATACTATCAAATTTAATTGATTTGGTGGAATTAAATTAGATTAGATGAAAAATTGGAGCTAATTTAATTGATTTGATTTAAATTTTTGAATTATTTAAGTGAGTGAAGACAAAACATGAATAAAATGATAGTTATTGAAATAGTAGATGTTTATACACTCTATGCCCCCAATTGCAAAAACACCACTTGCAATTTAAATCCTTGCATAACTAAAGGCACAAACAATTATATATTAATTTATGCATCATATTATTGGTTAATCATCAAGAAGAGTGCAAAGTTTTTGACATATTGGTGCAAGTTTTATTATATTGAGCAAAGAATAAAGGGAATGAAAAAGAAAAAGAAAAAGAAAGTGATGAAGAAGAATAATAAATACTCTCAATAATAAGTCCTATAAAACAGTAAAAAGAAAAAAAGAGAGCATAGAATAGAGAAAGGTAGCAACTCAAATCAGCACCATCATTACAGTGATCACTAATCATCACACACACTCACTCTAAACTCCAAACAATTCCATTCTTTCTTTACTTTCTTTCAACCCTCTACCCCACATTTTCCCTCCCTCTCTTCTCTTGCTTGCACCCTCTTACACACAATGTCTCCTTTCTCAAATCTTCTCCTACCTTGTCTCTCACACTTCATTCACATGCTCTATAAATATATGTCTATATTTTCATTCACATGAATAGCCCTCAAAACACCCTTTTTCCTCAAGACCACTCACCATCTCTAGTTTATGATATCTTCATTTCTCTCTAGCTGTTTCAAGGGAAGAACAAGTGTTATTTGGGAGCCACATTGAAGAGGAAGGAACAAGTACTAAAGCAGCACAAGAACAAGGAGTCAAGATGGAAAGAAGTGTGAGTTACTATGTGCTACTTCTTGTACTTGGTCATTTCCTTTGCTCAGGTAATTTGGTTTTCATTTTTCTTTCTTTGGTCTATTTGTGCTTCTCCCCTTTTGTTCATGTGCCTCCTTTCACTCTCTTCTTCTATTCTATGGATATGTAATATAAAGCTAAGTTGCTTCTGCTTTAAGATAATTTTCCTCTCTGCTCACTATCTATGTTTTGAACTGCTTCCTTTTGTGTTCTTTATCTTTATGGAGGATTATTTTCTGCTTTTTTCGTTTTAGTCCTAGATTCTTTGGACCACTTGGATAATGTTTTTGAATTCTGTAACCCCAAAATGCATTTCCTGCACCAGAATTTGGTATTTCAATAGCTTTAGTCCATTTTTCTTTCAACTTTTGTCGTTGTTCAAGTTTATTAGATTTTCATGTTGGATCAGTTGGGTGCAATTATCTTTCTTTTATTTTTCCTGCACCAAATTTTATTTTTCTTTTATCATGCTCTTTATGTTGCACTATAGTGTACCAATTGAACACTTTTTTTTATCCATGATTTTTAAATAACAATAATGATACTTGATGAAAGAGCTGCCCTTTTCTGTATTTCGGTTGATATTGCAGTTTCACATGGGGTTGTTGTATTGTATTGTATTCAATCTCTCTCCAGTTCTACAGTTTCCTGAAAAGATGCAAGGGTCCATCTTTTCTTTGGCTCATGTCTCTATGCAAAAGATACCCTACTTGTCTCTAGTGGCCTTTCTAGATTCACTCTAATTACAGGACAGGGGCCTAATAATTAATTTACATGCAGTTACGCAAAGTTTTGAATGTAACTACACTTTTGGTTTCATGCTAAGTTGACTGCTATAGGAACAACTTGAATCCAGTCAGCACTCTTACCCCCTAAAGAAAATGCCTAAAATTTTATCTAAAATTTGGAGATGGGAAAAAAAATTAGATTTTATCTGAGAGCAGCAATAGATTAAGTCAAATTATTTCTGTTTATTCCTTGCAGTTTTTAGCATACTATTCTTTTAGCATATATATAGTATAAGAATATAATGAAACATGTGAGATTTATATGAAATTTGGAAGTGATTTTGTTATTGAAGTCTTTAAATTTGATGTGAGATAACAACACCTACTAATGGTGAGTGAATTAAGAAGTAAAGAAAGGTTTCACCATTACAAATGCACAATCACATGCTCACAGTGATAAAATAGTATAATAAAAATCATCAATATCATAAAAGTAACCTTGATATTGGTATTTCAAATACAGGTTCAAGTAGGACACACAAGGAAGCACTGAGACATGTGAATGTACTAAGGCATGATGAAGAAAAGCAACTAGTATTTGCAGCCTCAAAGTCCACCACTGAAAGGGACATCACCACACCAATCACTACAATTCCCAACTTAGTTCCCATCTCTTCAACATCTCCAATCCTGAATCCAAATTCCAACCCTGATACAGCCTCTCCAGCCTCCACACTCCCAATCACCACTCCTACCACACCAAATAGCTCCCCAATTTATTCCTCAGGAGGAGCAAGCTGGTGCACTGCAAGCCCCACTGCCTCACAGAGAGCCTTGCAAGTTGCATTGGACTATGCTTGTGGATATGGTGGCACTGATTGTTCTGCAATTCAACCTGGTGGAAGCTGTTACTTCCCAAATTCTGTTAAAGACCATGCTTCTTATGCCTTCAATAAGTATTATCAGAAGAACCCTGTTCCTAATAGCTGCAATTTTGGTGGAGTTGCTGTCATCACTAGCACTAATCCAAGTAAGGCTTCTACTTATGATTCCAAGTGTTATTCTCAGTGTGATGTTCAATAGTTAAGACTACTTCTTAGAACAATATTAAACATGTTTGGCTTGATTTGAGGAGATAAATTATATACATAGAAAAAGATGAACACAATAAAATGTTAATAAATATAAATAAAGTGACATTGCTATAATTATGTGAATTTAGAGTTTTTTTTCCCTAGCTGGATAGAAGTTTAATATTTTGATAAAGATCTAGGGTAGGTGACTATTAATTTAAGAATAAGAGACAAATCAAAATGTGCAACAAAGTCAAGAACACTGGCACTGTTACTGCTCCGCTGGAAACCAAAGTGAAAGACAAGCACATTGCCTCTGATTGGTGTGATCAGAGCTATCTCTGGAGGATTCTTGGGTTCCATTGTGCCCAGACAGCAGAAATATAAAAAAAGCTTTTACTGCATCATCTTTTTTGGAAATATTTTACTGCATCTTTGAATACACTTTCAAAGTGCCTTGGGGGAATACATAGGAACTAAAAAAGTGCCACTGGCTGATGCAGAAGTCTAGCTTTTTTCTTTTTCTTACTTTATTAGAAAAAGTATCTCAAAAGCCTCCTTCATCTTCTCAATATCTAAGGTAATCAATCCTATTTATCACAATTTGTTTTTCAAACCATTATGTGTATACCAACAAATGTCTGTAATAAGGACCCTTCAGTTAAAATGATGTCTAATACTTAGGACTTCAGCACATAAGAAAAATTTAGGTTTGGTTATGTTTTTATTTTCAATTCTGTTTTTGATCCTTCATGTTTTTTTTTTTTAAATTTGAGAAACTAAGTAGTTTTAATATTTTTTTGTTTCATAAAAAACTATAAATTCTTATTGATTAATTAATGTGTTGCCTTGCAGGTACTGGAACATGTCAATATGCATCCACTAGGTAACAATCTTTAACTATGTTTCTCTCTTCTGTAACAATTTGTGATGACAAATCCTAAAACATATATGATGCTTGAAATTGCAGTATCAGTTCATCAGTGTTGAACACAACAAACACAAGTGGTGCAAATGTTTTTGGTTCAGTACCTGTGCCCAAGAACCCCTCAGCCTCTGCTGGTGCAGCAGCCACATCAGCTAGATTTGTACAGTTTTGCCTCATTCTGTGGGCATTATTAGGAATTTTGGGGAAGAATTATGCTTAACAAGAATGAAGATTAGATTTTGCATGGATTTGATGTTTAGTTTATTGGAGGGTGGGGAAGGGGTTGTGTACTAGAAAAAGGAGATAGGTACAAAACCATTAATATGACATACATGATATGATAGAAACACTTTGTAGAAAAAGTAGCAATTATATGAAGGCCTTTCAGAAGATATTTTTACCTTACATTGCTTTACAAGTTTATACATTGCTTTTTTCGTATAAGCATTGGTTGGTCCGAATCATAATGGGTGGAAAAAGATAGTTGAAGAAAATGGAATCTCAAATTAGGGTTCACCAAAAACAGTAATTTCTTGGAACACGATTTCTTGAAAGAGACCAATACAAACATAGATATAGATAGAATATCGATGCGACACGATTTTCCGAAAATTTTCGTGCTTCTTATTTTGCAATTTTCAATAATTTGTATAAAAAATTATAAAATTCACACAATATTTATTATGTTGTTGTGAGCAAAAGTATGACTAGAACAAAGTTGGATATATATATAGCTGAAATTAATTATATGCATGTTTTAAAAAAATAAGTTTGTCCTTAACTGGGGTTTAGAAATATCTTAAAAAAAACCCTTTTTATGTTAATTAATTTATAGTGTTAGATTTTATGATCATTTTGATTATGTTGATATCTTTTAATGGTTCTTCTCACTGAAATGTAAAAGATAAAACATACAACTCTAAGATAATTTAGAGTAAATATGTATTTAAAAATTAGTTTTCTATATTTTTACATATAATAATTAATTATATTAAAATTATAATCGATTAGATCAAATTTAGATTTTACATTCAGTTTCACATATAATTGATTATTAACTAGATATAAAATGTTTGTTCTTACCTGACCATGAACAGTAAATAATAAATTATGTAATTAAATTTAAAATATTTATTTTCACAAATAATTAATATGAACAGGAAATACTCAATTAATCTACATAAATCTAATTTAAATTGTTTCTTTTTCATATATAAATTATTATAAATAGTGAATAATTAATTGTATTAAATAAATCTAATATATTTGTTCTCACATACAATAAATAAAAATATAAACAATTGATTAAAAAAGGAAACTCTATCTAATTTATTAGTATCATTTTATACTTTTCTCTAGTTTATAAATATCATTTCATACTTTTCCGAAAAAGAGAACTTTCTTACTTTCTTGAAAGATGTTTGAAGAATTATATGTTACATTTTTCTTTTAAAAATTAGTGCTCAATATTAGTGATTATAATTTTTTTTTTCAGTATGAAGGGTCAAAAAATAAAATTAACACATAGAAAGTCGCTATAGTTTAGATACACAGAAAAATGTTATATTAAAGGGTAAATTAATTAGTTATCATAATTTATGTTGATTTATCACTTTTTTTAATCCAAATTTTATTGTTTATTTGTTATTTGAAATATGAATACCATTGTCACTGAAATACAATTTAATTTAAGTAAACTATGATAATACATAAACATGTTTTTCACAATATAAAAGATAAAAATAAAACACTTATGATTTTTTAAAATAATATGAAATCTTTTAAATTTTTGTAAATTCACAAAAATATTTTAAATATTATGATTTCATGATTTAAAAATTCTTTAAAAATTAAAATACAAATTATTTTTAAAAAATATTGCATTTTATAACATATTTTAAAATCTACAAAATAAATTACTTGAAAAATATTTTAAAATCCGAATTAAATAAATCCCCTATTATATTACACATTACATACTCTAATCATATTCTTTCAAAAATAATAGTGTAAAGATTAATGGTCAATTTTGTACCCATCGGAGACCCTTATATTTATTTATTGTTTTTCATTCTACTTTGATGTGAATAAAAAACTGTTTTATTGCTTTCTACTTTCTAACTATTTTCTATTTCCAAAATAATATAATTTTATACATAAAGTAGGTAGGGAATGGAATGGTTTCTTTTGTTCAATTTCAAAGAGTCGTAATTAATAAAATGAGAGGGATAAAGAAAAGAAGAAAAAGAAGTGCTTAAAGTGGATCTAATCTTCTGATGAAGTTTAAATATATAATACGTGTGAAATTTTGATACATTTTTTGTAGCTTTTCCATCCCTAAAATCACGGGTGTAAATAATTAATACAAAAAACTTTCACTATTTCTCTCGTGTCACATTATCAAATTTTAAGTAATTTATTCTTATAATAAAATTGATAATGTTATATGTTGAGCATATGACTCGACATATTATTAAACTTGTTTGCTAATATCATAGTATTATAATAAATCTTAAATATCTATATATTTATTTCTTTATTTATGTAAACCCTTCATGTAAAGTATTTTATATTAATAACCAATTAAAAGTTATTTTTAGTGCACCTTTTCGACTAATATAAAATTTCTAACTAATTTAACGACAGAGTAATTTACATTATGAATGCCTGTATTACTTACTCTTGATATATTTTAACTAGGGTAAACCTAATGACCTAATATTTTTATATTTTTCTGAATTTTAAATTATATAAATGAATTTTATTTTATAGAAAATATTTTTAATTTTCTTTTCTAAAAGTCTATTAAAAACTTTATTCAAACAAATTGAGCACCAAATAATATTTTATTATCTTATCTACACTTAAATGCTTTTGTCTCTTGAGTTATTAAAATAAAAAACTCATTATCATAAGTCCCATGAAAGTCATGTTTGGTCTTTTATTTATTTGGTTGTTTTGGTAAGCTTCAAAAAAGGGTCAAAAAGCACTTGCCGAAAGACAGCATGTGGGCTTAATAAGTGATTCTGCAATGATTATTCCTTGATACGACAATGACACTCTGAATACAATTTATCAAAACTCCACTTTCAATTACTGGATGAGGCTTAAGTTAATTTTCGCATAAACAAGGTCTCACAAAAGTCTACCAATGCTTACATGTTTCTAGAAAGTGTAACAGATAATTTAATAAAGATAGAAATATAAAAAAAATATATTTCTTATTTTATTATAGTAACTTTATTTTTTTTAAATTTTTAAGTTTTTTTAAATCGTATAAATAGTATGTAAATGTTAAGTATTTAAATATAAATATAAATTTTATATTGATAAAAATAAAAAAATTAAATAATATATAAAAAAAATATTTTAAAATTCAATGTCGAGTTAAAGGTATAGTATTTTTTTATATAAGTTAGTTTTTATTTATTTTTAAATTATTTTTAAATTTTTCCAACAGTAAGAAATGAGTTATAATTATATAAAATTATTATTATTTTAATAATAATATGAATTTTAAGTAATTAAATTTATAGTTGAAGTGAAGATTTGTCATTGATATGTTGAAACTCTGCTTTAGCCTCCATGATCATCCCTGCCACTGCTTCACTCTTTATCTTATCCTGCAAGAATCTACTTTTCCTGAGTCTTCAAAATCTATTTCATATAACCTTGATAGTGTCTTTTAATGCCTGCTTTATGATAGCCCCTTTGTGGTCTCTGGGTCCTTCCAAAACCTTCATACTCCATTCTTCTTTTGCCTTATTTTCTTAGCTGAGAAAGTCATCTTGTTATTTATAATTTTTTTTTACTGGAAGAAACAAACGTAGCCTTAGATTAGATTGTATTAGGAACAAGAAGATCAAAATTAATGGTTTTTAGTTGAGAGTGTTCAATTAAGCCTTCCATTGAGTGATCCATCCATGACTATGACCCACTAATGGCTATGCTGCCTTTCTACTCAAATGCTTTGTTTAATCAATTTATTATTGTATTGAGCTTGCTTTGGACTAAACTAGATGATGGGGAGTACGATTTAGTGGAAAAAGTTTAATTCATTAGTATTAATAATTAAAAATATGAAATGATTGAAAAATACTACTTAGTGTGTTTCTTTATAATATGATAAGTGATATGATTTTTATATAGTATAATTAGTTGATGGTTAAATTTGTTTCAATATAATTAATTGTTAAATTAATTTTTATATAATTAGTTGCTAAATTAATTTCTATATATTTATTTATTAAATTGATTTTTATATAATGGTAATTAAATTGATTGATGTGATAAATTATTATCAAATTTTAAATTAGTCTCTAATTGAATTAATAACTAATTTTATTATTTTAGAGACTAATAACAAGTTAAATTAACTTTTTAACTTGTTGGATTAGCCTTTGAACATAATGGTTCCTTCATGATTAACCAGTTGAATTCTTCCTATTATTATACTAAGAGATTTAGCTTCCCAAGAAACAAGTTTAAGATAAATTTTATTGGTAAGTGATTGAAAGTAACATGTTCTAAGAGAACCCAAATAAACAAAAGAAACTGAACCTCCATTATAGCCTAACAAACCTTTTAGTTCTTCTATTGAAAAAACAAAATTATCAACAGTAGAGACTAAGCATTTAAGATAAGATAGTAAAATATAAAAAGAACATTCGTAAAACATTATTATCTATATAATAAAAAATTAATAATTTTAACATTCATATTTTTAATTATAAATAAATTCATTTAAAATTAGAATTTGCATTTATTAATGCCAATGTTGCAGTTTTATGCTGTAAAAATATATTAATAAATTAGAACCAAAATAAAAAGGATAAAATATTAAAAACAAAAGTGTTGATTAAGTCGACATTAAATAAATAAAGAAATATAATAGAAAATTAATAGTTTTAACATAGATATTTTTAATTGTAAATAAATTTATTTTATATTCATTTAAAATTAATATTCACATTGATTGGCGTACACAGTGTGTTGCAGTTTTATGTCGTAGAAATACATTAATAAATTAAAATAAAAATTAAAAAGATAAAAAAAATTGAAAAGAAAACATAAAATAAAATACTTAAAATAAAATTCATATAACATGTAATTATAAAACTAAACACCTACAATTCAAGTCAGTCCCAAATGTGCAGAGATTGTTAGAATTTGATAACATACATGGGAGCAAATAATATAAAGAGAAGGTCCACCTATATACTAGAAGTAAATAAAAGTGCTAAACTAATAAATATGTTTTGAAGTTTACAGGCATACACGCTTGAAGTAGGCGGTAGAACCTGTAATTCATTTGAAATATTTATAACCTGTCAGTGTTGATTATTTTTGTATTCCTTATTTTATTTTACTAGTTATATTTAGAAGAGTACAAAACCATGGATACTTGGAGTTAAAAGTGTCTCTATAGTTATGTGCAAGAGATTACTTTTGTTTACTTAGTCACAAGACCAACATAAAACTTGTCAATATACCTACCATGAAAGCAAGGATACTTAAAAGCTGCATACAAAACCAACCACATGATTCTTTTTTAGTAAATCAGAAATCTGCATCCAGAAATTGTAGTTTGATAATATCGACATACTGGTTGAATTAGAACTTTAGCTTCTATCCTTTTGATTGATAGTGTAAAATAAATAAATTCAAACTCATGTTCTTCTGCCACTAATTAAGTCATCGTCGTAACTAATTCTTTTTATGGAAGGACTTCAGCCTACATCCTTATATATTTGTGGTAAATTACATATTTAGATTGATGTTTTTCCCACCCAAAGTGTTGCATTGTTGTATGTGAATATCTTCTTTTCAAAAAATTCACTGCTTTGCATGTTGATGACTATTACCATGCAAACCAAATAAGAAATTATCTTACCCTGTTTTGTTGAAATAGATTGCTTGTTTAGATGCTAACACGTGCTCACTTATTACATATATTCTATACTTGCAACCCTAAACTTGCCCTGATGATTTGTTGTTTTCTTATTTATTTAGCACATGACACACAACCTACTTCCAATGTCTACCTCTCTTCTGGATGTTATCTCTTGCATATTTCATAAACTCCCTAACATTTGTCTTTTACGCATGTAATCCAATGGAGTTGTAGCAGGATGAAGATGTTTCCAACATATATTGCTTTTACAATGTGGACTTTGTACCATCAAGCTTGCAGGCTTACCAGTCAACAAATTCAACCGCAACTTTGGGGAAGCTACCAAATGATGTAGGCTGGAATTTTGAAGGTTGGATGGAATTTATTAGTATTCTGTCATGAAGCTTGCAGTTTCTAAGGGTGAAGAGGCTAGAGGGCAAGTGCAGATTCTTTCATCATGCTGATGTTTTAGATTTAAAAATTTGCTACATCTTACTTTTATCTTAATTTTGTATATCAGAGTTAAAGTTTTCTAAATACTTCCAATTAATATAGTTTTTTATTACTAATAAAAAAATGTGTCTTTTAGCCATTATTTATAAACGTGTGAATCTATTTAAAATTTATACACTAGTATAAAAAACATATTCTACAACCGCATATGATGTCGGTGAAAAAAATCGATGTAAACAAAAACGCAGTGACATTTTTATAGATATTTGAAAAGATATTACGTCGGTTTATACAAATTCGATATAATATATTATATTCTAAGCCGGTTCCACAAATAACTGACATATAAAAAGACTGAAAAAATAAAATTCAAAATTTAAAAATTTTGAAATGGCGGTAGAGATATTACGTCGGTTAGGAGCTTTCAACCGATGTAATATATAGTTTTATTATATCATTTGAGAGATCCTAACTGATGTAGTATTTCCCTCATGACACGCAAGTGAATTTTGAGAAAAATTGATAAAATTAGATCATATACTACGTCGGTTGGGACCTCCCAACCGACTTAGTATCTCTCTCGAGTTAAAATTAGGGATTTAAGGTACCCTGTGCTTCATTCTTATGCTTCACTGAGCCGTGTCGCTTTGTCTTCTCCTTCACTGTTGCACGTGCCATTGTGCCACTGTTTCATTTATTCTTCAATTCTTAAGTTCACGTTTTTGGTTGGCATTTTTTATGCCATTGATTCACGTTTTCGGTTCGTGTTTGAGTGCTATTGGTTCACGTTTTCGGTTCTTGTTTGGGTGTCATTGGTTCACTCTCACAGGTACGTCGTGTTCTCCCCCATTTTCTTTTGTTCTCACTATCTTTGTAGTTTCATTCACTCCATTTTTGCATTCATTGGTTTTGGTAGATTTTATTTGGGTCCATTTGCATTCACTGATTTTACTCGCTGTCTACAAGAGGTATGTTTTCTTATCTTTGACATGTTGTATTATTTGTATGCTTGTACTGCTTTTTGTATGCTTGTATAAGAGATTTTGGGTTTCAAAATTTTAGAACGAAAAAACTTCAGCTAGCTATAACTTTTGATAAAGAGTTCGGGTTAAGACGCTCGAAAAATGAAAGTTACTCGAAATGGCGTAATGAAGCTAGTAGGCAATACCCTTTAGGGGATTCGGAAAAACATATTTCCAAAATTTCATCGTTTACTACTTTTTTTTTTATTTTTGACATTTTTTTTCTATTTCATCTATCTATATTTGTCAAAAAATTTTGGAAATTTTTGTGATAGTTCATTTTATGGATTAGAGATTTATCAAGAATTCTGGAAAACTCTAGAATTTTTTTTTTAAAAAAATTAGATTTTAATAGAGGACATTTTACATCGATTGTAAGCTACAACCGACGTAAAAAGTTCTCTATTACGTTGGGTGCAGCTCCAATCGACGTAATATTAATCTCTTACGCTGTAATTCAGTTGTCTTAGTTGGTTATATGACGTCGGTTTCTATTTTCAATCGATGTAGCGTAACCGACGTTATATGTCCAAGACTTTCTACGTTGCCTCTATCTACGTCAGTTCCAGAACCGACGTAAAAAATCTTTTAAAACTGACGTAGAAGGTCATTTTTCTATTAGTGATATATTAACTTGTAATTTATAAGTTAATTTATAGTAGTTGTGTCACTGTATACCTAAACTTTGCATAAAATTTAAGGAAATTCCTACAAGCATAGTTTATTCGAGCTTAAAAAAATTGAATAAATATAAATAAAAATGTCTTCCGAAAATTTTATGAGTAGATTTAAAATATTTTATTCACATTCATTATAAAAATTTATCTCCCTAAAGTTTTAAATTCCTTATAATTCATCTAAGATAATGCCTTAATCATCTCTACTTTTCACAGTCTTATTATTATATAGAAGATGACAAATATTGGATTCATCTAATTAGAATCTTGATTTGGTTAGTGAACTAGAAGTTACTTGAAAATTTCTTTTCCTTTTGGAGGCCTATGGTTTTAGAAGTTAATTTTTCTTTAAAAGCATGCTACCTTTAGGAAAGGAAAGTCAATCTAAACTTTTGGTTGAAAGGATTTAGAAAGGATAAACTTTTGGCTGAATGGATTTAGTAAGGATGTTGATAACCTTATTTTATAAGATGATGATTGGCATTGTATAGTGGTAGATATATGTATGGTGAATTTGGAATTGTTTGGGTTGACTTTTGGTTGAATAATGTTTTTGGTATTAGGGGACCAAAGTTGTGAGAAATAAGTTGAAAGTGATTAAAATTTAAAGTTGTGTGTTTAGGCTTTTGAAATGAGTATGAATAAATAAGATAGAATAATTGCATGTTTGAAGAGTCTTGATGTTACTTTTGTTTTTTGGTATTTGATCAGTATAAATATACTGCTTCAGAACCATGCTAGGCATTCAAGGGGTGGTATTAAATGTATGTGCATAATACTATTGCCTAAATGTTCAATTGGTTGTTTTTTAGATGATAATGTTCTTTGTTCAAGCTATGAGATGGAGTCTATAGTGAGATCAGTGTTAAAGAATTTATTTTTCCTACATAACTCTTATTGCTTAAACGATGTAAAATTGCTCAAGAGAAAAGAGTTATATTAATTCGTTTTAGAAACTAGGAGTTGGTTATTCAAAAGTCTATTTGGATGCTGAAGGAAAATAATTTTCTGCTATTTAAAACTCTTATTGTAAACATCAAAGGGTACTAGATATATTGCTCAAGCAATAAAGAACAATTTTGAAGGAAAGTATTCAAGAGAATAATAATTGGTTCAAACGAAATTTCACAAATATATGAATTATAAAAACTATATGCTAATTATATATATTATTATATTTATTGATTTTTATAATAATTTTCTTTAAAACTCATATTAACTATTTTCTTTAATTGGTTCACAACTTGATTTTTATAGTAAATAGATAGGTTGGATCAGGCTTCTATGGGGTCGATGTTAATATCAATGTTGGTCAATGACACCCCAACAAAGGAAATTAGTCTAACAAGGGATTTGAGGTAAGGAGATCCACTATCACCATATTTTTTCCTCATTGTGGTAGAAAGCTTAGCTGGATTAGTTAAAGAAGCAACCAAGAAAAATCTATTCCAAGAAATTAAAATAGGATTAACCTAGTGCTAATTAGTTTACTCCAGTTTGATGATGATACTCTAATTTTTTGTGAGGATAAAATTATCATAGTTTTAAAAAGTATATTGAGATGATTAGATTGATTTCGGTGTTGAGGGTTAACTTTCACAAGAGTAAGATAGGAGGGATATGAATGGTCCAGACATGTATTGGATAACTATACTGTGTCTTTAAACTGTAATCATATGCCTTCTCCTTTCAAGTATTTAGGGATTCAGATTGGAGAGAATCTTGGAAAAAACAGTTTTGGAAGGAAGTATTGGAGAAAATTAGAAAAAAGCTATCAACCATGAGAGGGAGGTTGTTATCTTTGGCAGACAAAATGTTTGATTAAATTCCATGGAGACTTGACAATGTGGAGGGATGGAACATGGAACTGAGAAAATTCCATGGAGAAGAGACATATCTTTTGGGGAAACAGAGTTGGTGGATGAATTAATGTAATTAGTGGCTAGCAAAAATTCTTGCAGAAATTGTCCAGATAGAAGAGTGTGGAGAGATGATATTGAGGGCCAACTTTCTATTAGGTCATCATATTTTATGCTACATAATACAGAACAGGTGGACAATAAAAATGTTTTCAAAGTACTCTGGAGCTTAAACACTATACTTAGAGCTACACTCTTTCTTAGGCTAGAGAGTCCTCTTAAATAGAATCCTTACTAAGGTGAACTTGGCTAAAAATAGATAAGGTCATCAAATAAAATGTGTGAGCTATGCAAGGAAAAGGAGGAGACTACCTGCCATTTATTTTTTGAATGTAAGATAGCTAAACAATTATGGAATAAGGTGATAGTTGGGTGGGTGTAAGCTTAGTGAATCATAATCAACCCTTAACTAACTTTCAACATTTTCACATCCTGGGTCTAACTAACAAACAAAATATTTTTTTGGAAAGATATGTGGATTGCAATTATATGGGGGAATTTGGAACCATAAAAGTAGGATTATTTTCAATCATGGGAAGGTGGATATGGAGGAAGTTTGGTACTTAACACAACTAAATATGGGTTATGGTTGAAATATAAAGAAACATGGGTTATGTTCTACTACTTTGACTGGTATCAAGTACTTGTTAGGTGTTTGGAAACACTGCACTAAAATAGAATGCTTACAATGATAGAGTACCACGGTTTCTATAGGGTGTCGATAACATCTAATTTCAGGTAGTGAGTTATAACTATTTGTTTATTAATACTTAAATAATAGAGACGTACTTCTTTGGGGTGGTCACCTGTGAAAACGAAATTTGTTCATTGAATGCAGGTAAGAAGGACTATGGTGCAATAGGGAATGCAGCAAGCAATCAATTGATAGCATTTACATGACTATATGAAGTGTTTAGTAATGCTTGAAAAGCTTGGAATGAAAGGTGACATGCTGTAAGGCTGAAGAGCATCACCTAAGAACAAAGCACTAAATCCTAGTATATTGTGAATTGGCTAGTGTAAGGCATATGGAAGAGGGATTGTGTAGTTTTAAATTTTAATCCTACACTTACCTATTTTGCTATTTAAGACTTGGCCTATGACTCATACGAGAAGATTAAGGTATAGGGTAGGTTAATAGTTTGGGTTATCCCTTTTATATTTTATGCTATTGTATCTTGTATTTTTATGTAGAATATTGGTAAAGGGTTGAAGTACCTCTTATGTATTTCCAATTAATTTATATTCTTTTGTCGATAAAAAAACTAAACAATTTTTCAAGTAATGTAAAATTGAGTTAACTTTAAATTTTTTTATCAATAATAATAAATATATGAATAAGATAACACAATTTGATTAATTAATCCTTATACAAGCAATATATACAGAAGTACATCAATATATGCTCTTTGTAGAGTTTGATCAACTTCCCTAAAAACATTATAAATGATGTGTCTGTCTTTTTCTTAACCCAAACATACCTTTAATTATTTTTCAAAATGTAAACATATACATACATATAAGTCTCGGTTCCTCATTCATGAACGGATAAACTTGGTATCTTTCCAATCCACTATTGCTAAGATCATGAGCTCTTTCCCTTTATGTTTGACAAACAACTATTTCTGCAAGTACTCGTTCCTTTGCCTGACCTTGCTCAAATCTCTATTCCCCTTGTTGTCTTTCTTTGACTTTTCTCAATAGCAGGGGCCATTAGAAAAACAGATAGTGAAAGAGATCAAATGGGATAAAGGTGGGTAGAAAAGAGATAACACTATAAGAAAAAAGTTATTTAGTGACCAATTTTTAGCTACCAAATAATATGATTGCTGATTGTGACCAAAATAATCACCAAGTTAGGTTTTGGTTGCTAAATAACTACAAAGTAAAAGTAATGGTTGGATTTAGTACCCAATTAAGTCAAGATAATTGGTATCTAACATTAGCTACCAAGGTTATAGCCACTTATACCATTAGATTTTAAATTAGTCTCTAACTTAATTAGATACCAATTTAGAAGCTAATGATATAAGTGACTAAAACCTTGGTAGCTAATGTTAGATACCAATTATCTTGACTTAATTGATCACTAAATTCAATCATTACTTTTATTTTGTAGTTATTTAACAATCAAAACCTAATTTGATGATTATTTTGGTCACAATTAACAATCATTTTATCTGCTAGCTAAAAAATAGTCTCTAAATAGTTTTTTTCTTGTAGTGTAAACATTACTATGTTACATCTTGGGAATGATACTATGTTTATCTCTAAGTTAAGCACACAAAAAGCCTTCACCCTTAAGAGTGTATTAAAGTGCTTTGAGTTAGCATTTGGATTCAAAATTAACTTTAATGAGAGCATGCTAAGAGGTTTGAGAGTGGAGGCTATGAAATTGAAAAGATTGGTAGCAATTATGAATTGTAGAATTATGAACCCGCCTTTCATTTATCCCATAGGTGAAAATTATAAAAGGAAGGAATTTTGGCAGGAGATAATCTCTAAAATTACGAAAAGACTTGTTAGATAGAAGGGTAAGCTATGAAGCTCAGACACGGGGGAAATGACCTGCTTCCCCTCTTCCGATACATCTCTGACCCGGACACACTGCGGAGGCGTGAACAACACTGCGTCGGACACCCACCCCTCCGCCAGACATGATCCACCATGTTCGACACACAAATAAGACACTGCCAACCGCTACTGGACTATCTTCTATCAAAATCGCAAAATCCAAGTGAAAATTGTAACAAAATGTTCATAAAATTCAAAACAAATATATTCAACTCACAGAATTGTATCCATATCAAATATTTTCATTCCTTAAATCACTCAAATGATATTCTGAAAATGCTTACAAATAAATGAAGATACTAGAGAAACGAATAAAAAAGAAAAGAAGAAAAATAGGTGAAGTTCGTCGTGTTGGAAAAAGCTTGAGAATCTCTTTGATATTTAGAAAACGCTCTCTACGAGACACTCTCTAGAAGATGCTCTGAGAACCTTCAGTAAAGACTCTCTATTTTGCTATCTCTTGAAGGAAGAAAAAGTGTAAAAGTTGAAAAAACGATAAGTTTATTTAAGTTTTAAAAAGTTTTCTTTTTTATTATTTTATTTATTTTCTTAGTGAATACATTGTCTTTGTGAATTTTTCTTCTTCAAAACAGGCTATCTATATTTAAAATTTTTCTCTGCAAATTTCTTTTTGTAAAGACACGATTTTTAAAAATTTATTATTTTTTCTGTGAAGATAGTGTCTTGTAAAGTTTTATGTGCGAAGACACATTTAAAAGATTATTATTTTATTTATTTTGAAATACTAGTAAAAATTTGTCTATGAGAAGTAGTAGTAAATATATATTATTGTTTCATTTATTTTGAAAATTTTTCTCCGTGAAGACACGTTTTATAAAATTTCTTTTTTATTTATTTTATTATTTCTTTATAAG
>Ga0123340_1001823_pt1 | contig 18401 bp, 16 predicted proteins | sample SirMexnodulemix_FD_89961 | JGI IMG/M metagenome (GOLD analysis project Ga0123340, IMG submission 89961) | Root nodule microbial communities of legume samples collected from Mexico - Siratro Mexico nodule mix | ecosystem: Host-associated > Plants > Roots > Nodule | place: Mexico: Nepantla... | reverse complement strand
TACTAAAAATCATAAAAAATACTTAATTTAATCTAAATTATTATTTTTTAATTAAAGTAATTATTAGAAATAATAACATTATCTCCTAAAGAAAATAATTTAGAATCATTACTAAAAATAATATTAACAATACTAAATATCTCATTATGTAATTTCACAATTTTCTACTTTATCTTTAAATTAGACTTAAAAATATAATATTTTTTAGACTTTAATTATTACTAAGACCGATCACTTTTGAGGACAATTCTAACAAATAAATAATATACGGTCAATTATTAAAAAATAAATAAAATAACAAAGCCATATACACTCCCTGTTAGTAGAAGATAGGATAGAAATCAAGAATTTTCTTCACAATTCAATCGTCTAACTCAATATCCTTTGTTATAGAAAAAAAATAATACAAAATTATCAGTACTCTAAAGGAAGATATAAATTTTCTCAATTTATTTTAAAAAAGATATACACTTTCACAGTATAAATTGTTTGTTATAAATCTTTAATACAATCTATATACTAAAAGTAATTATTTATCATAAATTTTAGTTTAATACATTTTAAATATTTTTTTCATATATTTTAATTATATTATTTTATTTTTAGAAATTAAATATGATACCAATAATTAATAACAACTGACACACACACATATATATATAATTCTATTATCTTCACACTAATACAGTGGAGCTTAAGATCATATGCTCTTTATTTCACAAATAAGAGTGTTCCCCTTCTTGAAGAAGCATGATAAAAATTAGTAATAATTTTACCATGTCTATAAGTAGTAAAATAAATACAAATATAAGTACTGAATCTTAAATATCATTATTTTTTATTTAATTTTTCTAGTGAAGTGAGCACAGTGCAAATTTGAACACCTGCAAAACCTGAATGGTAATGACAAACTCTGTGCGTCATTTTCACAGACACCTTGCAAACCAAGTACTGGTGTTGGTAATCAAAGACCTTCCATTCGATGCGCACCTTCTACCACCATCACCTTCAGGTACGCCGTGGACAAATGACACCGTCACGGAGGTTCTCCGCTCCATTTCCCGCTACACCCTCCAATCACCTCGCTCCATCGGTCGCCAGAGCAGCTTCCGCCACCGCACCCCGCTGCGGCAGCGCAACCTCAACCTCGAACACCACAAGCTCCGCAACAACACCCTCGTCTTGGGCCCCGCTGCTCACCAAGACCCCTACAAGGTCAACCTCGGCCCACTAAAGGCCCTCGAGTTCTTCCGCTGGGTGGAAGCCCGCTTCGCCTTTGCCCACTCCGAAGCCACGTGCCGCGAGCTGGCCTGCCTCCTCGCCCGCTCCACCGCAATCAAGCCCCTCTGGAACTTCCTCAAACAGTACCCTCACGTGACCACCGCCACTGTCACGTGCGTCATCAAAATCCTCGGAGAACAAGGCCTCGCCGACGAAGCCTTGCTCACCTTCCACCGAATGAAGCAGTTCCGCTGCAAACCCGATACCCACTCCTACAACGCGCTGATATACGCGCTCTGCTGCGTGGGGAACTTCACCAAGGCGCGTTTTCTTCTCCAGCAAATGGAGCTTCCCGGTTTCCGGTGCCCGCCGGACACCTTCACCTACACGATTCTCATTAGCTCTTACTGCCGCCACGGCAGGCTCACCGGATGCCGGAAGGCCACGCGCCGGAGAATTTACGAGGCCGGGCGTCTCTTCCGGTGGATGCTTTTCAAAGGGTTGGTTCCCGATGTTGTGACTTACAATGCCCTAATTGATGGGTGCTGTAAGACGTGGCGCGTTGAGAGGGCTTTGGAGTTGTTGGATGATATGAAGAAAAGGGGTGTTGTTCCGAACCGTGTTACATATGGGTCTTTCATAAGGTACTATAGTGTTGTGAATGAGATTGATAAGGGTGTTGAGATGTTGAGGGAGATGCAGAGATTGGGGCATGGGGTTCCGGGTTCCAGTTCGTATACTCCCATCATTCACGCGCTTTGTGAAGCTGGGAGGGTTGTTGAGGCTTGGGGGTTTCTTGTTGAGTTGGTTGATGGCGGATCTGTGCCCAGAGAGTATACTTATGGGTTGGTTTGTGATGCGCTTCGCGCTGCTGGGGAGTGTGGTTTGTTGTTGGAGGAGGGCGGGGTGCACAGGAGAATAAAGGATGGCATATGGAATAGGTATAGGCAAATGATGAAGGTGAAACCTGTTATGAATCGCAAGGGCTATCCTGAGATGGAGGAACCAGTTTGAGTTTCCATACACAAATCTAAAGTTTGGGGGTCCTGCTAGTGAAGTCAATCAGACATATATTCAACAAGGAAGCGCTGATGGAAGCTTTGCTGGGGAAGAAGCTTTCTAAAGAATTTGGGTGTATCAAGGGATTGAAAGACATGATCAATATTCAGCTTTGTTCGATTCCTGACGCTGTGATGGGGGAAAGTTTCAGTGCCCCATTGCGGGAGCTTGAATTCAATGGAAAATATAGGTATTTTGCGCTGAAAAGTTGTGGGCATGTTTTGAGTGCCAATGCTTTGAGGGAGGTTAAGTCCTCGTCCTGTTTGGTTTGTCACAAGGAGTATGCTGAAGTTGATAAGATTGTGCTCAATGGTTTCATTCCCATCGGATTATTATTGTCACGAGCAGGTTTGTCAGAAGGAGTATGCTGAAGTCGATTTACTGGTTTCATTCCCGTCAGATTATTATCATTAATCATGCTTGGGAAGGAGTTTTGTTAACATCTGTTATTTATTTGTAAAGAGATAAATTTTAGAATTTGTACTCGTTGTTTTCCTATACTTCTGATTATATACCGTTTGCGCATTATGCTATATAGATAATCATTAAGTGCGAGTTGTCATCTAAGTTGGGGGAAGGATTGAACATGTGACATTCAGGATAATTACTTTTGTTTTTTGTTTCTCATGAAATGCAGTATGGGTAGCTCAGTGATGTCTCCGTAGTCAGTAGAGTATTGCACTAGTATTACCCTTTTTTCTTTTGTAGATAAGGAATGTGAGAGGACCAAGCGATTATAGATTAGCTTACTCCAATAATACGCCATAGATTCTCATTTATTAACTATTGAAAGTTCTTTTCAATTAATCTACCATTTAAGCCTTACATATCTTCTTTGAGTTTATTCCTTGTTAACCTATCACCGAATGACATATTTGGATCCTATAGATGCTTATTCGTGATGTATCAGTAAAGCAATTTGACTTCAAAACAAGTGGTGGATTTTCTGTGAATGAAGTTTTGTGCAGGATGAACCTGTGTTATGGAGTGTTTATGTGCTAGGTTGTCAAATTATAGTTTTTAATTCTGTAGAATTGCAGGAGTTTTCGATCCTAGGTGCCTGTACCAAGTCGAAACCCTTGCAAAATTAATGCTCTGCCAAGGCTCTTGCAATCTCGGGTAGAATCAAGCAATTTTTTGTGATTTTGTTTGTGGCTGTTTGTTCTGCAACCAGACCAATGGCTGATACATATTTCTTTTTATGATTTAATATGATATTGTTGATTAGTGGGTTGAAAGTGATATATGTGTGATTTAATATGATATTGTCGACATGTATGTTGACAGTGATGTGTGATTTTATGTGATATTTGTTACTTTGTTGTTTTATTGTTTTGGTTTGCTATTTTCCTTGTTATGAAGTTGAAATGTGGAATTCTTACTGTTAAAAGTATCGCGTACGTAAATTCTGCAGCTTGACAAATACATATGAAAAGCAGTGGTTTTCATCCAGGAAAAAAGTGGAATTTTCTTAGAATGTTGTTTTCATTGTATAAATATACTTATGCAATTTAAATTCAAAAACTAAACGCATTGTTTTAGTGGTGCGGTGCTGCTGCTGCAAAGCATTTCAAGGCCTGCTTTTGCCCCCAACAAATGGTATAAAGGATGAGCATGCATCCATTTTCACTTAAAAGAGAACTTTACCTTTAGGTCTTGGTAGAAACTAGTTGTGTCATCTGTATAGTTCATGCTCCAAAAAGTTGTTTGTTTTGTTGATTGGAATGAAGTCTAATTCCCAGCATATCAGTGTCGTTAAGCTTGCTTTGGAAGAGCTTTTGTTAATGAAATCCTTTTATTTGGCCACTTATTTGGGAGGCAGAATTTAGATGAAAACTTTTACTCCTGGTGCTCACGTAGTCAATATTTTAAGTAGTACATAATCTAAGTTGGGGTTTGAACGGTTGAACCTAAGATATCCCAATTGATTAGTTTTGTTTATCAGTTTTGTGAGAGCTTCTTCCTGCACTAATACTTTTTTTAATTCCAAAAGTAACCTTACGAAAAGACAAAAATGTTCCTTTAGTAAAAATTTAGACTTCTAGACAGTAGAATCCGAAAATCATGTGAATTTTATTTTAACTTTCAGATGATGTAATCGGAAAGTTAAAATAATCTAAATAATCTAAGTCATTCTAAAAATATTTTGTCAAATTTCAAAAGAAAAATAAAAAATACACCCTTTTTCTTACGTCGTCTTCCGCCGCTCATCCTCTGACCCAATCATATAATATCATTATAAAACATATAACAAACTTTACTTTTATATCAATGAATGTTTCAATTTCGAATAGAGGTGCACAACAATAAAAAAACCTCAAACTGCATGCATTTATGTTTGATAAAACTGCTTCCGGATTATAGAATTGGAAGATAAATTGAAAGCCAAATTTTTGAATTCTACGATTTAAAAGTCATTCAAAATATCATTTACCTTCAAGATTGTAAAATCCGGAAGCTTGTAAAATAACCGAAAAAAAAATACACTTATTTATTTGCCGCCGTGAAAGGTGTGGCGAAAATGTGAAGGAAAGGACGAATAATGCTAAAGATTCCTCTATTTATTGTCGTAAAGGGTGCAAAGAAAAGGGAATTTCTTTCTTTCCCGCTGTGGAGGGTGCAGCAAAAGTGTGAAGAAGGATGGTGGTGAAGAAGGATAGGTAGCGTAGGAATGAAACACAAGTTTGGAAAGCAGAGCAAATATATTAGTGGTTAAAATTCTAAATTACTTTTCCCAAGCAAAGATAAAGCTCCACATCTTTCGATATGAGCTTTGCAAATAAAAAAGCTCGAGTGTAAACATCAGCCTAATCTTGCCTATGTTAGTAACCCTTGGAAGGCGGATACGTAAAGTATCTCAGTTTCAATGTATGCCCACGACAACAAAATTTACGACATTGTCCCTGTAGCGAATTTGATTAGAATGGTTGTACGAGGTCGATGTTTGTTTGACCTTTGCTTAGGCATATAAAAAGCTGTTAACGTGTGTTAATGAATAACATACAAATAGGTAACGTGCTTACTTAACATTATCAATACATTGTCTATAATCCATGAATATGAATCTATACATACAATGCATTATCGCTAGTAGACCCTATAAAATCGTATAGCATGCCAATCACGACATTACAGCAAAACTTTTATTAACCTACCAGATCATTGATAATAGAAGAGGTTTGCAATTTCTTTAAAAAGAAGATGAAAGAAACAAACAGAATTCACGAGTCATATCATCATAGTTAGAATTGCACTGATATAGGCATTTCTTTTGCAATGAATTTACAGCACAAGTAAGTAGATGCTCATTGCTCGCTATGGCTTAATATGTAAATATCATATTCTAGACTTAAAACATAACAAAATCTAACAGCTATATTCTTTCATTTCCTTTAGTCTTCCCCGAGTGATGGACTCAGAACCACATCTGTATATTGTATATGTTGCGAAGCAGGGGAGATTGACAAATAATAATCAATCAGAAGAAGTGAAAAGTCAGGCAATTAGAAAGAAGAGGTTGACATTAAACGATTGGGAACACAGTTCACCCAGTCACTACTACTTCAGGATCAGCAGCACTCTTTTTATCAGTGATGGCTTGTTCAGGATCAACATTCTTGTTATCAGATATGGCTTCTTCACAATTAGCACTCTTGCTATCTGTGATGGCTTCTTCAGGGTCAGCACTCTTGTTGTCAGTGATTTCTTCAGGATCAGCACTCTTGTGATCAGAAATGGCTTCTTCAGGATCAGCACTCTTGTTATCAGTGTTGGCTTCCTCGTTGACAACACGCAGATCTGGATAATTTCTATGGTTCAAAGAATGTAACCAAAGACCAACAGTTCCTTCCTTCTGCTCCGTGGAAGAAATATGAGAATATATGTACTTCATTTTGAACTCCTCGGCTTCTTCCTGGTACGCTTTCATTGACAACTCTTCATGGCTATCTTTCCACTTCTGGTTATATGAAGTAAAGAAGCACTCGTCTAAATACAATCCTACCTCAGGAGCAGTAGGCACATTAATGTTAACATCCCTGCATTTAGGAAAACAAAAGTAAAAAAAGTGCATCTAACGAGAATCACAGCATTTCAAATGGAAACTTATAGATAACACAAACAATAGAAGCTGTACTCACTGCTGCAAAGCTTTATTGATAAGTGATTCTGGTGCACAATTTCTCATTATTGCCACGGCCAATCCCATCATCTTTCGTATCTGATGAAGCATGAAGCTCTGTCCCACAACCTCACACTTTACAAACTCAATGCCCTCAACCTCAAAAGCAGTGTTAGCATTGAATGAGATAATGTAACGACGAGCAGCAGGGTCCTCTGCTTTTGTTCGGGTGGTGAAGTTATGGAAATTGTGAGTCCCAACAAAATAATTTAAAATCTTATTAAATCTCTCCCTCTCCTTCTCACCATAACAGAACCTGCTTCCGGTAGACTTATCCTCTCCATTCAGTTTTTCTTCCTCAATGTCTGAATTATTCACAGACTCACCATTCAAAGGCATATCCTCATCCTGAACAGGAATCACTTTCTCAGTACCAGTTTTAGGATTCGTGCCATCAACAAAAACTTTACCCATATTATCAATCCCAGACTCCGCATTTAAATTATTATCATCACCTTTGCTCAAAGAAACTTCCACATCCTCTTTAACTACAGAATCAACATCTCTGTTTGACGAAATACCTGCCTCAACATCCATAGCTTCAAGTTCCAGATTGTGCTTACGGTTACCAACTAATCCTACCACCTTTCGGCCTCTCTCAGAACACTCTAAACATTTAACAAGTTCGTTTTTAGATCCCAAACTAGCCATGACAGTCTCTCTATCACGGTGACAACTTGGATCAAGAGCAAACACAGGAAGGAGATAGACATACCTCCTCCTGTCACAGAACTTCTTGGCATTAAAAGAACCTGTCACACGCTTATAACCAAATATCCTTATTTGAGAGGGAAGGTTTGAATTAAGGCGGTCAACAAGGCCAGGTGGATCAATATAGAAACGACCGGAGACAACCTGACCAACAGCACTAACACCTTTATCAGTTCTAGCTGAGCGAGCCCAGTCATATCGTTTAGGAATTCCACGATCATGTTCAGGAACAGCTCCAGACACATATAAGACCTCTTCTAGGTCACCTTCAATTGTCTTTGCACCGGGGTTTTTCTGCATACCCTGATAGCCAACACCACAGTAAGCAAAGAAAATGGCAACCTTCCGGCGTTTGTATCTTTTCTTGGTGCCTGGGGCAGTTGCGCATTCTTCATCATCAGAAGTTGTGGTGGACATCTTCAACTTCTTGGGCTCTGGCCCCTCAGCAGCTAATGGAGGTGGTGGAGGCAGGGATGAAGTTGTCAGCGCTGTATCTGAGTTTTCCATATTTTAGAAATGACAAGAATATGACTGGTAGAAGTCAATGTTTTAAAATCTGGAATGTTTAATGGCCAGGCCAGGGGATAACTACTACCAAATCACTGACACCAGCATGAGGCCACAAGCCTAAACAACAATTTGATTTATTAATTCAGAAATGAATAAATCCTATGCTATACTAGAGGCTCTTTCAGTACATTTACAGTTTCTAGACATAGTTTCAGATGCAATTTCAATTTCATGAAGTTTTAACGAACTCAACTAATCAGTTATCTCTAATTTCTGAGCGCTTTTTCATGTTTTGCAAGTAGCAAGTTGGAAGAACAAAGAATTACTAACACACAAGCAACAACGTGTATTATTGTTTGCTGTTAACAGTTGATTTATAATTGAAACCGCGTAAAAGACCGAAACAATTCAGGTAAAAAGAGATGGGAAAAATGGAAAGATCATTAGGAACATCTACCCCAATAGCATGAACAGAAGAAAGAGAATAGGAGAATGAAGCAAAGGAGCGCAGAAGAGGTATTACCAGAGGAATGAGCGGGAGAATGGTTGAGAATGCTTGCTGGGTTGAACTGCAAAGTGAGAACGTGTGTGAAAAAAAAGATGCACCAAACGTTAAACCCTCATTTCAAGTTTCAGAAACACTGTTTTCTTCCATTTGGGCCCCATTACCACTTTTGCATATGGGCCTAAACCCAAAATTGAAGACAAATTCTTCCTGCACCCTAATACACGCTTCCTGCACCCTAATATAGATTTTTTAATTCTATAAATACCCCAATATAAAAAGCACACACATCCGGTTCATGATGTCAAGAAAAAGAAAACCGGATGGCATCCCATCCGGATGTCACTTTTAAAAAATTTAACAACCGGATGAGTATGTCATCCGGTTGTTATTTCAAAATAAAATAAGAACTGGATGACATCTCATCCGGGTTTCATTTTAATTTAATTTATTTCCAAATCTTTGATTAATCCTTCAAACAAGCAATAAGTAAGTAATTTTTGGTGTTTATTAGCAATTAGTAACTGATATTGCTGATTAGAGTAGTTGATTTGGGGTTTAGGCGTTGTCGACGACGAACAGAAGAATTTTCCGATTTGATGTATGAGAAACGGATGGGTTCCATCCGGTTCTCATTTTGATTTGGAAATGAGAACCGGATGGCAGCCCCATCCGGTTGTCATTTCAAAATCAAAATGACAACCGGATGAGTATGTCATCCAGTTGTCATTTACAAATAAAATGAATTTTTTTTAAATAACAACTGGATTGGGGTGTCATCCGGTTGTCATTTTTTTTGAAATGTGAACCAGATGGGAGTGCTATCTGGTTCTTATTTTTTTGCCCGTATGAACCGGATAGGGTCAGTTGTGAAATTAAAATTTTATATTAGAGTGCAGGAAGAAGATATTAGGGTGCAGGAAGAATTTGTCAAAATTGAATGATTGGCTTACAGGTTTTTGTATTATAATTGGACTAGAATTCTTTTTTTTTTATATGCGTATAGTTATAAATCATATTTGGACCATGCCTTCTAAAATTGGCCTAGAAATGGAAAATGTTGTGTAGTTTGTATCAATTTTAAGTTAATTTTTATTTCCTTCGTTGTATAACAACAAAAGGAAATCATACATAGACCGAAAAAATGGGAAATATAAATCATATAATATAGGAAAGTCCAGATAAATTAGGTTGGAGATATGCTCTAAATGCATCCAACTAGTTCGTTTGCGACTTCTAAAGTGATTAAGTATACAACGAGATCAAAAATATATCAATCCCTAATTTAAACGATTCAAATTTAAGGTACCTTAATTAATTTAAATTAAAGTTGTATTTTTAATTTCATTTTACAAGTCTCGTTTATTTTATAGGGATCAAACTTAGTTAATTGAATAAATAGATTTTTTTTTCATTTTTTCAAAAATGAAATGAAACTATAAATACGATTCTGTACTTATCAGTAGTAATTTTACTCATGCATCATAATTGAAGCTTAGTAGAGAATGTCTTCTTGTACATATCACTCCCATTTATTTTGCCATATTGGCGAACTTAAGCTGGTTTACATACCATGCATTCTTGTTGGGAATGTATTTCTAAATGCAAGAATGTTGTTTTACACGATTTTTATCATTCGCAGCAGTTAGAAAATATAAACAAACTAAGATACAATAAAAAAAATGGCTGAGCAATAATGCATGATGGTCAAAACTTGCAAATGAGCAATAGGCTTAAGTTCTGAGCAAACCAACCTGCAATCCCGTAACTATATAAGTTTTATCTCTTGCTCCTGCTTGTATAAGCTTTTTCTCAGAAGAGGTTTGTTTTATTATGGAGAGGGGTTGTTCCAGCTATGTTAAACACTGAAAGGAGATGCAAGACATTGACATTTCCTTCTTCACATATTTCCGATTAATTAATTTATGACGAAAAATCAAATACTTGAAAAGTGGCTTGTTGCATACTTCCATTTTTTTTTATATAGAAACCATAAGGGGAAGAAGGAAAAAGCAAGCATGCACAAATAAACAAACTTTAAACGGATAATTTTGAAGAAATTGTGACGGCACGTGCTGAAGTTCTACGCAATTACCATTAATGGAAACAAATTATAAATAGAGTTGTTGAGTACTGTGTTTTAATTGAATCTAATTTTTGCGTGACTAAGTGAACAAATAAGGATATCTCTGCTAAAGGTTATGTCTACAACTTCAGCAAATTTTAAAAAGGTTGCACGGAAAATACTAAATCTAAGTCTCATGTCACTGAACATTCACATGGACTCTTAAAACAATAGTATTCGAACAGAGACTTTAAAAAACAAATCAAATTAAACTATACTATAAATGAGAAGTGCCACACTTTTATGGTGAAAACACTTTTATGGTGAAAACACGAGCGTAAACCAAGTTCCATTCTTATTCTTTCACGTACACAAAAATCAAATTATCATAACTGAACCCAATACTAAAAGTTAAGACATATTGTTTATTCTATATAAAGAGATTATTAAGAAAATGGAGAAATTTGATTTGATGCGGCTGCTGCTGTACAAGTAGCACGATGAAACGACTGAAGGAGAGGAGAGTAATTCCAGCATTTTGATGCTCTCAAGGAATGAATCAGAAGGAGTCACTTGCACGATCCATCATGGTAAGTGTCATTCATCAGCAACATCGCATTTAGCTCCTGCATATCAAAAGTAGTCTTTCATGAAGTTATGCAAATTAACAACTTTTGTATGCCTCAAATAAGACCAAAGTGAATTATGGCAACTTTTGTATGCCTCAAATAAGACCAAAGTGAATTATGGGAACATTGAAATTCACAATTGCACCACAAAGAAATACATATAATCTGTTAGGAGTTCAAGAAACCAGAGGATATTATGACTACAAAATCAGCTTTGCATTAGTATGTCAAATCATATAAAAACATCTAAAAACAACAATAAGAAAAAGAAAATCGTTTAAGGCAGGATTAAAAGAACTTGATATTGCAAGAAGAATATTTTATCGTACCTGTTCGTCTTTGTAATTCAATATGCCATCCAAGGACTCCAAAGTATCCTGCGCGAGTCCTTCACCAGACTCCATGCTCGGCAAAACACACGCATTATTTGACTTCATTGAATTGAAACTCTCGCCTTCACTAGACTGTGTAATTGATGAATTAACCCCATTCATTTGGCCAACCAGAGATGCATCAATTCTCTTATTGTCAACTGTATTGTTTTGGTCATAGCAATGCCCCAAGGAACCAGTGCTTCCGTTAGAAGAAATGACAGGATTTATGGAATTGAAGGTTTGACTTATGTCTTTGCTGCAACTTCCCTTGTTATGCTGGGTGTAACATGAAGCTAGTGAGACATTCCCCCCAAGTAAACCTTCTTGGTGTAGCATCTCGCTTACAACATCATCCTCCAAACGATGATTGGAAGCAAAACCAACTGGACTGTTCCTACTGCAAAAAGTGGATGAGGACAATTTTAAGTTATGCTGAAGCAGATGATCATTATTGAAAACGTTACTGACAGCAGAAGCATTGGAAGGAAAGCTAGATATCGGAGCTGCTCCCTGCCAGCTTTTATTACTATAATCACATTCACACCCCATTTTAGACCAACCACAGGAGTTTGGATCAAAAGATTGTGCTTTTACAGAAGCAGCTCCAAAAGAATAATGATTTCTGAATGCTTCAGAATGATGTGTAAGTTGGGAAATGCCTTGGAGAAGTAAATTATTATTTGAGAGACCAGGAAGAGAAACATTCGCTGCATTTCTAACAGTGGCTCTATTTTCCAAGAAACTAGAGAAATCTTTGAATCCAGTTGAGTGATCAAGTAGATTAAACCTCCTAATACCAGCTGGAGAGTTGTTCTGCTTAAATTGGTTAGCCTCGATTGATGTTGGAATTCCCTGCAATAAGCTTGAGGTTTGATTTGCAGAAAACATGGAGGAGTGCATGTTTCCATGTGCTTTTATGCAGCTGCCGTTGATATTTCGAGACTGAGTAGCCGGAACAATTGCAGATGAGTTCATTCCTCTCGAGTTCAAGCTGGATGAAGCGTTATACACACTAAACCTTCCACCAGGTGCATATGCATCTGACTGTAATGCGGTGCTTAACATGACTCCTGATTCAGATGAAGGGCGAAAGCAATCAACTGAACCCATACGGTTGTAACGATTGGGCTTTTTGAGATCGAGTCTGAATTTCTGTGAAACAAAGAAGCACAATTATCACATCACAGGATTTAGAGCAGAGTTGTTAGTTCATTTTGTAGACACTTATATTTCATAAACTATGATTTTTCAATTATTAATGAATCATCATGTCTGAAAGATTTTCATAACATTAATTTTGTTGTTTATAAGGAAAATTTCCCACTTCAACTATTAACATAGGTCAAACTTAAAACCAAAGAGACATATGATAAAGTGGAAATTTAGAGTTCATACCTGGAGATGGCTCGCTACTTTTTCTCTAGAAAGTCCCTCAATATTCATCAAGTCAAGTATTTTCTTGGGGAAAGCATCTGCATTAGAAACCTTATATTAGGACCTGTAAAACCTTATATAAAGTTCTAAATTCTCAAGTCAAGAAAAATTAGATAAGTAATATGTCTTTATCACACTCACTGTCAATTCCCAGCTGATTAACGGCAGCAAGAAATTTGTTGTGCAACTCAGCATCCCAAACTAAACGAGATTTCTTCTGATTGGAGGGTTCATTGTTCTCTTTATCATCTTCTCCCACTTCCATAGCCTTACAGTGTGCTTTCCTTTTATGATCCCCTTTTATATTCTGGTTAGCATTAGTTTTTGGTGCCAAGGCTTGACTACATTCCCCAGCAATAATGCATGGTTCCTCCTCATTTGCAAGCTTAGCAGCCATACTGCAGTCTATTTCCTCACTTGCTGTCTTATTCTTATCCTTGCTATCAATCTTCTTCCGCACTACATGTTGCCATATGTTCTGTAACTCTTGAATTCGAACTGGTTTCGTTAAAAAGTCACAAGCACCATATATGACACCTTTCATCACTCGCTCTCTGTCACAGTATCCTGACAACACTGGATCACAAACACACACAAAAATGCAAGAGTTTAAGTTCATACCATGTGAGAAAACACATGTTTCTGAGCTTGATTTTCTCTCAGACTTTTCTTTGAAAAAAAAAAACACAGAATAAAGAAACAAAACAAGGAATTTGGACAATTCTCATCAGTAAAATACCAATAATCTCTGAATGAAGAGAAGTATTCTCAAGTTGAATGAATGTCAAGACAAAAAGTTTTTGTGCTTACTGATAACCGGTAGGTCCATCTCAAGTCCCACTTGCTGAAGCAGCTTAAACCCATCTATTTCAGGCATATTCACATCACTGATAACAAGGTCAAACTTGTTTCTGTTTTTCCGCAGCATTTCTAGCGCCTCAACTGATTGAGTAGTTGTAGTAACTGGAACAAACAAACAAATCATAAATCAGATATGAGATAAATCAAAGCAGTGTCAATTGTCAAGCGCTTAATCAGACTTATTAAGGCAGGATTCGTAGTTAGAAAATTAATGCAGCAAAACAAGAAAACCAGTCTTGAAAAAAAAAAGAATTTCTGAGAAAAAAAAAGAAAGAAAGGACATCCCCGTCTTGCAACGAAAGAAAATTGTCACCATGTCTCATGAGTCCAAAACTTCATATGGAAAGGGAATAAGAAGTAAAAGAAATACAACATTTCATGACGACGAGGATGACATGCAAAAACCAATGTACAATAGTGAATTAAAACAGAAAGATAACAAACCATTATACTGGCATTTGCGAAGCAGGTTCTCCAACACTGTGAGATACGTTCGGTCGTCATCAACGGCAAGTACACGTAAACCCACAGGAAAATGGTCTTCCTCCATCATCTTAAACAACAACTAAATACCCAGATGAGGATAAAGCATTGTTAGGATAAAAAACGAGTCACAGAGCAAAAAGGTCCAATCTTGACAACAGAAACCTTGTTTTCAGGGCCTCTTTGAGTCAACAGACAAACAAACACAAAAGATATAAAAAAAGAAGAAATAGGGAATTAAGAAAAGGGTGGAGAGGGAGGGTAATGCAAAAAAACCAATAGAAATAGGCAATGATAATGAGTTCCAAGAACCAGTGAAGGGATTCAATTCAAACCTAAAAAAAAAGATACCAATGATAATGAGTGCCAAGAACACAAATCTTTATTCTTTTAGAATTTCAGTGAAAGTTGTCTTTCTCTGTGTCTGATACCAATGGCATTGCTCTGTCACCTGTCGTTAACTTTTACTTCCAACACAACAGAAATAGTCTCTGCCTTTATTTATTATTATTTGTTGATTGTCACAGTGAATGCTGAATATAAACACCGTAATTATGTTTCTTTGTTACCCTTTTTATATTCAATAATAGGAAACATACACGAGTGAGAATAAAATTAAGAATTGGAATAAAACCAATATATCTAGAAGAAAAGGCAAGCAGGAGGAGCAAATATATTTAAAGACAAGAATATGCTGGTTCAGATGCAGATCGTATTTATCTCAAATTTTAAATACAGTTATTTGACTAAGAGGCTTTTCTAACAGTAGATTTAAATTATACCACAAGGTCCAATCGAAACAACAAAAGAAAAATCACGGCATCGATTAAACGTAAACATTGATGGTAAAGAATGGGAACTTTTATCAAATAATACCTTCCAAATCATCAATTATAATTTCAGGAAGCAATGGATCAAGAAGAGGTTGATATCCTTCATCTTTCATTAACTTGGTTAACAGTTTTAACGCCAACCTTATTTCATCAATTTGTGGGTGCATATTGTCTCCAACAACAAAGACATGGGTCCAACTTTTCAACTCAATCCAGCTACAACCAGGTTCTTTAGTCACCCCTCGGGTCTTCATCATCCCCCTGATACGCTCCACATCTTCCCATTTTCCTAAAGCAGTATATATACTCGATAACAACACATAAGCAGAAGATTCTGGCGAGCCTAACTCCATTAGTTTCTCTCCAGCATAAGCTCCAAGATCATAGTTACGATGGTTCTTGCAGGCCCCTAATAATATGCGCCACAGACACAAATAATGATCAACCGTTGCTGATTCAATGAATTCTTTTGCTTCATTGAGTTGTCCAGCACGGCTCAAGATATCAACCATGCAAGCATAATGCTCTACAGTAGGAGTAATGTTAAACTCATCAAACATCATCTTAAAATAAACCCACCCTCTGTCCACCAAACCCATATGACTACAAGCAGAGAGAAGATTCACAAATGTGACACTATCAGGCTTTGTTCCCTCCGAGCACATCTCTTCAAACAACTTCAAGGCTTCAATGCCGCGACCATTTTGAGAAAGCCCAGATATCATTGCATTCCACGAAATTACATCTCTGGAAGGCATCCTCCAAAAGATGCGGCATCCGTCATCCAAACTTCCACACTTTGCGTACATGGCAGAAAGAGCACTTCCAACCGGAACTTCCAAGCTAAAACCATACTTAATAATCCCGGCATGCATTTGCTTTCCCTGATCTAAAGCCGCCAAGTTAGAACAAGCCTTTAGAACACTCGCCATGGTTAAATCATTGGGGATAACTCGCCCCATCTGCATTTTACCGTACAAATTCAAAGCACCTTCATAATCCCCATTTTGTACATAACCCGTTATGATTGAAGTCCAGAGAACAACATCAGGTTGTTGAATATACTCAAAACCCTTCCGAGCATCCCCTATACAACCACACTTCGCATACATGTCCACCAAAGCCGACAAAACATACAATTGCAGTTCATACCCCAGCTTCAAGGAATAGCCATGCAGTTGTCTCCCTTCCACAATAGCACAAACATCACTACAAGCATTGATCACCCCAACAAGAGTATACTCAGTAGGCAAAACTCCAGAGTGATGCATATCATAAAACAGTTTCAAAGCCTTATCAGCATCCCCACTCTGAGCAAAACCAGTAACCATAGCCGACCACGTGATCGAATTCTTATTCCCCGACAGCTCAAAAGTCTTGAGCGCATCCTCCAAGCTCCCACACTTCGCATACATCGTCACAAGAGCATTCCCCACAGAGACAAAGCAAACCAACCCGTTTTTCACCGCAAGAGAATGAACCTGCCTTCCAGTGTCCACAAACACGTGACACGTCAAAGCACTAAGAACACTAGTGAACACAAACTCATTTTCATTGTCACCCTCTTTTTCACGACGCAAGAGTTCAAATAGCCCAAAAGCCTCGTAAGCAAACTCCTTAGAAGCATACCCAGAAATCATGGTAGCCCAAGAAACCGCATTCCGCTCAGGCATTTCGTCAAACAGCTCACGCGCCTCAGCAACAAGACCCGTTTTGCAGTACAAGTTCAAAAGCGAACTCGCTGCGAAAACGTCATCGGAGCAGGCCGTTTTTACAGCGAGGGCGTGTGCCATGCGGCCGGCACTGACGTGGGAGAGGTTGGAGGCGGCGGTGAAGATGCCGGCGAAGGTGTGAGCGTTGGGGACGGTGGTGCAGACCATCATGCGGTGAAAGAGGCGCATGACGTGAGAAGAAGAGGCGTAGGCTTGTTGTTGGGAGAATGCATTGATGAGGCAGTTCCATGAAACGACGTCTTTGTGGACGATGTTGTCGAATACGAGGTTGGCTTCTGCGAAGTGACCACACTTGGCATAGAGGTTGATGACGGCGTTGGCGACGTGAGTGAAGGAGAAAGAACCGTTTCTTAGAATGCGAGCGTGCAAAGCTCGGCCTCTGGAAAGTTCTTTGTTGGCAGTGCAGTGAAGGAGAGCACGCAACACTTGCACGTGTTGGGGTGGAAACGGAAGAGGCATGCATCCACACTGGTAACAAATGACACTGTCTGTGTTCAACTTCAACGTCTGGTATATATATATATATATATAATGTGAAGTTCTATTACATGGGTAAGATTAGTGAATTTCTATATTTCAAAATGTGAATGGAACAATAATCGATTATTAAAATACTTAATATTCATAATTAAAGTATTGGAAAATAAGGATATAATTTTCATTTAAATTCATTAATGTAGAGATAATATGGACATGCAATGTATCAATGAAATGATGCAGGAAATTAGTAAATCTATAAACTTGAATTAAACAAATTATCAAATATAAGAAAATTTAAGATTCATATTTACCTGTACAAATTGAAAACAGTGGAACTAAACAACAAATCTTATCATTGTATAAACTAAAGGCTTATAAATGTAAATTAGTATGACTAAAATAAAGTTTAGAATTTAGTATAAATCTTTGTGGAGATTTGGAGTTAATGAATCATTTTACTCTAAGTTTTCAATAAACTCAATTGAAGCCAAGAAGAAGAACATGAAAATGATGAGCCTGAGGTTTACACAAGATTCTTGATGGAATATTAATTTTTATATTTTTGGTGTTGGTTGATGGTTGGTTGAATTAGGTTGAGAAATAATAGTTTATTGAAAAAAAAAATCTTGAATCTTAAAGGTACACCTATTTGTGTTTAGTGGAAAGAGTTTCTCAAAGAATTTTAGGTTAAACCTTAAAAGGAGATAGTAGATTTTTGAAAGATTATTAGTTGAATCTTAGACACAAAATTATGAGATTTTTTGTGACAAAAATAATAAAGATTGGTTGTGTTTTTAGTTGATAATAGCTGTTTTGATTGAAATTTTCGTGAATTATGTTATATAAAAAAATAAAAAAGACAATGATAAGTTTAATTTGAATTATAGATAGGATTTTCTTATTTTTCATATCATGTTGAGATATTTGAAAAAATAATTAATGAAGTGTAAATGACTTTTGTAATTAAAAACTCTTTTATATATTACATAAACTAACTAATTGAGACATGTTCCTGTACATCTATCTTTTATCTTTTTAAGAGTTAAGGTTAATGTTATTTTAAATATACATTTCTCCCTTAACCTATGAAGGATAAAATTATGACAGAGCTTTAATATCCAAGCAAACAATATTTCAAACGCAGTGATTGATCTTAACGATACTATTTTGACATACTTAAGATTGGAATAATACATATAGGTGTAATAATTTTGGATGAAGATGATGGAACTCACATATATTTCTAACACATTTAAATATAATAAAATTATACTTAAACAATTTACAATAATATCGAAAGATAATAGACATCAAGAATAATGT
>Ga0123340_1001822_pt1 | contig 18407 bp, 9 predicted proteins | sample SirMexnodulemix_FD_89961 | JGI IMG/M metagenome (GOLD analysis project Ga0123340, IMG submission 89961) | Root nodule microbial communities of legume samples collected from Mexico - Siratro Mexico nodule mix | ecosystem: Host-associated > Plants > Roots > Nodule | place: Mexico: Nepantla... | reverse complement strand
TATTAAATATAATTTAATATTTTAAATAATTAAAATAAATAGGTAAAACATATTATATTTTATTTGGATATAATACAATATAAATTATTAAAATATAATATAAGCCTAATTCTCTTTCTTCAACCAATGCAACTGCCATCATGCAAGAGCTAAAATTTCTTTTAGCAATGTCATTTTATTTAATTTTAGTTTATGAAATAAATGTATACATTACAACATTTGCTTACATTTTGTTTAATAATAGCAAAATACGTCATTTACCTTGTCCATGATGAAATTACTACCGTAATATTCTTTTAACTTTTGTAGATATTTTTATTAAAAAATAATCATTCCTTACGACTAGGTGAAATAAATTCATTATACTTAAAAAAAGAAATTCCATAACAAGTAGACCAGAAGTATAAAAACAACTTTCTAAATTACATAATCCATAGTAGATATTACATCATTCTTAAATAATCAATTTTAAATTGATAAATTAGCTTTTAAATTGAATATTCTAAAAGTTATAACTCACATTTCCAATTAAGTAATTTGAAAATACCTTACATATTAACTTATTTGAAAAATATCAACTTAACTTCTAGATTGACTTTTTTTAAAAGTTATAAATCACTTTAGTTTAAGTGATTGAGAAGTGCCTTACATATAAACTCATATAGAATTTTTAAATTAACTTTTCAATTGACTATTTTGAAAGGCATAACTCACTTTTCAAATTAAGTAATTTAGAAGTAACTTAGGTATTGACCTATGTGGATTTTTTTTAACTTAATTTATAGATTACACTATCCAATGCTTTTTCTAGATAATACAATCCCAAATTTCTAATAATACTTTTCAAAATATATCTTTCATCTTCTAAAATAATTTACCCATAACACATAATCTAAAATTATATTTTAGATTGTTTTATCTAGACGAGTTTGAATAGCGCAATTTAAAACCGTACTAAAATCAGTCTTGAAAAACTAGAGCCTTAAATTTATAGTATTATAATTATGAATATTATTTTTCAAAATATAATTTTAATTTTCAAAAGTATTTAATCTATACAACTAATTATCTAAAAATTATATTTCGAATTGTTTTACCGAGACGAAATTGAAAAGGACAATTTAGAACAATTTTAAAAAGAGTGTTGAAAAGAACATTTTTCCCGCTTCCAAACAACTTCAATACTTACAATACAATACATTCGACTTCACCGACACTTTTGCAATTATTATTTTATTATTATATAATATTTTATTAAATAAAATCAGTATATAATTTATGAATAATGTGAAAGTATTATTTTTCTTACAAATCTAAAAGACAAAAGGGTAAAGTAACGTGATTTTATGTAAAAGATTGGGGTGCAAGATGAAATTACGTGGGTGCAGGAAGCACAGCCCACCGGTTTTAAACAAAAACCATAATCAAACATATTTCACATTTCGTCGTTCATTTCATTCAATTCAACGTGGTTTTGTAACATAATTGTAACCTTATTTTCTGGTTTCTGGACAACGTAAATTACAATTATAGTCCGTGTTTGGCTTTCTGCTCTGCTCTGTTCTCTTTTTCCATTTTCTTCTCTCTTCTCTTCTGTCCCCGCCATGTTCTTCCAATTCCGATGCCTCCTCTTCCCGCTCCTCATATCTCTCTTCTTGTCTTCGGCCTTCGCTTCGGAGTCAGATCACAAGGTAATCAATTTTTCAAACCCTCCTTTTTCCTTCTTTCCGATTCGATCTACTCTCTCTATTCTGCATTGGGATTTGGATCTGCCCACCGTATCGCTTTTTAGCTCTTAGTACTACTCAATTTTATTCTTTTAGCTTCGGATTTTATAAGATTGCAATGGTTGGGTTTTCCGAGTGTTAGATCTCAACTGGGTTTTTGCTTGTGCTCACCTTGGTGTCTCTGCAATGTGGGTGTTTGCTGTTCGATATTTGGCCTTTTCTTTGCACAACAAGATTCAATTTTACTTCTTATTTCCCTTTCAGCTCTGTTGTTAGTTCATGATCTTGGATAATTTTTTTTAAAGGTTGAGTTTTTTAATGCTGAGCTAGTTTTAGGGTTGGGATTGAGCTTGGGATTTGAGATTGAAACACCAAACTGTATTGTGTGTTTTGAGGTGGGAAAGAGCTTACATGGTGATTACTGGTTAGGCTTTGGAAGTAGTTGTTGTGTGCATCAATTGTCTTTGAAGACATAGAACGATCCACCGGTGGATTTGTGAAATGAGGGTGGACTGAAATTGGACACAACAGAAAATAAAATTTATTGATGCTTAGAGGTTTTAGCTTACACTCGTGGCGTCAACATGGAAGCTAGATTGGTTTTTTATTGCATTATTTGCTTTCTGTCTGCAGTTTTTAGTATTGTGAAGATTTATGTGGAGCACTGTAACTCTATTTGTGTACCTTGTTTTTAGGTTGAAAGTTTCTAGAACAGCTAGTTTAAGTTGTTAGTCATATCTGCTGTCTGTCGGGAATCTTCTCAGAATTGGAAAAAGATTCCATGGAATAAAATTGGCTTTTAAATAATTAACTACCTTGTAGGATTCTCTGGGCGTCTGGAGATTGTCAATCAAATTCTACCGTAACATAAGAAGTTTCTAATGGTGAACTAGTATTTTGAGATTGAATTAGTGTGGTCACTCATTACATTTTTGCTAGAATGTTTAAAATTTTGAGCTTTTGCCAAGTTGTGGTGTCTTAGTATTTGTACCAGAAGACTACCATAGATTATATTGCCGATTATCATAGATTGAACTAAACTCAAATAATAAATCATGTCAATAACTTAGTATATATTTTTTTTCTTTTTCTTTGCATAATAGTCAGTTTTATAATTCAGTTCATGTAGTATCTTTGCTTCCTCTGTAGACATGGTTCTCTACTTGTCATTATCTATAATCAGTTGTAACTTTTATTGAGTTTGTATACTATATATGTTATCCCAGGCTTTTTTTTTCCCACTGAGTTAGCGAAACAGATTAAATATGTAATTTTCATTTGTAGTATCAACTAGTGAACAGCTTCTGTTTTTAAAAGAATGTATTTTATTTTATTGCAGTATCAACGTGATGAACCAGTTACCCTTTGGGTGAACAAATTGGGTCCTTATAACAATCCACAAGAAACTTACAACTATTACAGCCTCCCATTTTGTCATCCATTGAGTAATGCTAGTGCTGCACACAAATGGGGTGGTCTTGGTGAGGTCCTGGGTGGCAATGAACTCATTGATAGCCAAATTTTCATAAAGTTCCAAAGTATGAAGGCTTCTGTCGTACTATGTATTGCATAGAAGAGCTGTCAGTTGGCAAACTGACTTTAATGGATTCTCTTGTTTTCAGGAAATGTGGATAAAACTGTTTTTTGCCGGATAGAGCTTGATGAAGCAAAGGTGAAACAGTTCAAGGATGCAATAGAGAATAATTACTGGTTTGAATTCTTCATGGGTATGTTTTGCTTTGTTTCTTTCACTTATAGAATGATTGCACATTCAAGAAATGTTGGAAGCTTGCATAATTTTTTGTTTGGCCATTACAGTGACATGAAGGATAAAATAAACATGTGAAAATGTATAGCGGAAGTAGCTAGAGAACACCTAAAAACTAAGAATGATCAATATAAACGACCCTTACTTCATTTTAACTCCCCACCCACAAACGGTGTGATGTTTTTCATATAACATAAATATCTCAAACCAAGTTAGTTACTTCATATGAGTAGACTTCTTCAACTTGCACAATTTTGCATAATACCCCTGTCCAAACCAGGTAGAATGTTCACACTTCATAAGTCTATAGGTATAATTGGGCGTATCTAGTGAGATCTCTAGCACACTCACTTATGTTGAAGACTGAACATCCCAAGCGTGGGACTATATATTTGTGAATGATTAGATAATGGCTCAATAACGGGTGACATTATAGGCCCAACAGGCCTTCTAGGATAGATTTCGATACCGTCTTAGAAAGTTAGTTTCACACTTAACCCTACAAAACCAACTTATAAGGTGAGATTTGCACCCACTTCTATACATAATTTGGTAATATCTCTAGTCGATGTGAGATCTCAATCCCCATCCCATGATCAAGTCTGGACTTCTCGAGCGTGAGAATAAATATTTATGGATGATCCAATAGTGTCATGATAGCAAGTGGTACATCAGGCCCAACAAACTTCACTAAAAAATATGCTCTGATACCATCTTAGAAACTTAGACCTACAAAAAATGGTTTGTAAGGCGTGGTTCACACCCAATTATATACTATAATTTGGCCATATTTTTAGTTAATATGAGATCTATAGCATACCTCCTCATGTCTAGGAGTGAACATCTCTAGTGTGAGATTACATATTAGGGTGACATAATAAGCCCAACAAACCTTGTTAGGATTGTTTTCATACAATTTTAGAAAGTCAGTTTTAGACATAAGTCAACCTTACAAAATTGACTTGTAAGGTGAGGTTTGCAAGCATTTATATACGATGTTTTTGTAATATCTCTAATTGATATGAGATCTCTAATAGAATAATGATTTTCAGCATTTGGCAGAGTGCAAAGATAAGCTGTTATTAGTTTTTTGAATTTGAGGCACTGTTGTTTTCACTATTATTTTCAATAACTAAAATACAATTAGTTCTTTAATCTAGATAGGTTGATAGATAATCCGCTCGTTCAAAAAACTGTGTAGAATCTTAAGTTGTGCTTCCCCGGAAGACGAAGTTGCAAAAGAAAAAAGTTTACTCAAGGTGACATCAATAGCAACAAAAGATTTTTGGCAAGTTGGATCAGAGAACTTGTATAGTTTTTGAATGGGGCGTTAGAATATATGGAAATGTCCAAAATATCTTGTTCTCATTCTATATAAAAAATCATTAGAAATACTATATTATACATTATGACATATTATTGTGTTTTAAATATGCATCTAAATATAATAATAATTGCACATATATTATATAAATTATATACTAACAAAAGGGTTGTATTATCATTTACATAAATGTTTTATATCATTTCCTAATTCACCTTATAGTATTGGGTAGCATCTATATTCTCTAATAGATTTTTCTGGACCACATCAAACCTCAAATAGTATAAAAGCTTATTTTGTCTTATCCTATCATATTCTTGTATTTTATCCTGACTACCAAACTAGTTTTCTGCAAGCATTTTAGAATACTTTGAGTGTTAATTTCCATATTATACTCACCACTACAACTGAAAGTATCAAAATTAAGGATTCTGTGAAGTAATTTCTTTAGTAATTTTCAATATCTTAATAATTATCGACATTGTTCTGTCTTGATTGTCATAATGTTGTTAGGATCTGTTCTGAAGGCTTCTCCTTTTTGTATGTTTAATTTACTAATTCTTGAATTCTCTCCCGTTTTTAAACTGAATAACTTACTAACATCTGTTGTTTCTTATTTCTTCTGGTCTGTCCGGTGACCCACAAAAACACAAGTTCAGATGATCTACCTTTGTGGGGTATGTCCAGAACTGCATCTTCTCCTTTTTCTTTACTTGATAGGATTTTGTATTTCACATGTTGATCATTTATCTAAGACACTTTTTCATTTTAAGGATATGTTGGTGAGCTACATCCTGATAAGAATGGTGATGGCAAACATGTCCTTTACACCCACAAAAACATTATTGTTAAATACAATAATGATCAGGTCTGAAGTTATTTAAATATCTTATGCTATCTTAGACAGGTTATGGATCCTTGAAGTTTCATATTAAGGTCTGCTTCCTTGTAGATTATTCACGTCAATCTCACTCAGGATATCCCAAAGCCTTTGGAAGTAGGAAAACATTTGGACATGACATATTCTGTAAAATGGGATTCTACCAATGTCACTTTTGGGCACCGCTTTGATGTCTACCTGGACCATCCTTTCTTTGAACATCAGGTAGACCTATGTTTTTAAAATTGAAATGGGGTTGTTTATGGTTTGCTGAATTGCTATGTATTCATGCATGTTGATTATACCTTATCTGTCACTGAGAAATTTTCCTTCTTTTTCCCTAGATTCATTGGTTCTCCATTTTTAACTCTTTCATGATGGTTATCTTCCTTACTGGATTGGTGTCAATGATATTGATGCGAACTCTGAGAAATGACTATGCAAAATATGCTCGGGAAGATGATGATTTGGAAAGCCTGGTGTGGTTCTAAGGCTTTTATCTTTAATTATTTGTGGAATAAGAATCCTTTCTTCCCATAAAAGCTATCGTTGTTGTAATTGTTGAATGTTTGGTCATTTCTTCCATGATTACAGGAGAGAGATGTTAGTGAAGAATCGGGCTGGAAACTTGTGCATGGTGATGTTTTTCGGCCTCCTCGCCACTTAGTTATTCTTTCAGCTGTTGTTGGCACAGGTGCTCAGCTAGCATTGCTGGTTCTTCTTGTCGTCTTGTTGGCTATTGTTGGGATGTTGTATGTTGGGTATGTGCATAACCTTCAACTGACTGAAACATAAGTCTGAATAATGAATTCAATGGTATTCTAGTTTGTGTATGCAATAAGCATGTGGCAGTGGTTGCCTATAAAAATTATTTGTAGTTCATGCTAGTCGGAACACTTTGCTCTTTGTTCCCTGTACTTTATTGATTGTCATGTAAGTTTCCTTCTTTGCTTGTCAGGCGAGGAGCAATAGTCACTACCTTCATTGTGTGTTATGCGCTAACATCTTTTATTTCTGGTTATGTGAGTGGGGGAATGTACTCACGAAATGGCGGTAAGCACCTTCTTTAATTTTTTGAATGTTTGTGTGGCTGTCTCAGATTTCTTCGTTTGGGTTTGAATGATTATGTAATTATTTTGTTTCTGTTTGTTAGGTAAAAACTGGATTAAATCCATGATCCTTACAGCTTCTCTGTTCCCATTCATGTGCTTTGGAATTGGATTTATCTTAAACACCATTGCTATATTCTATGGCTCTCTAGCAGCAATTCCATTTGGCACAATAGTGGTTGTATTCGTCATTTGGGCTTTCATCTCTTTCCCTCTAGCACTTCTTGGCACAGTTGTTGGCAGAAACTGGAGTGGTGCTCTGAATAATCCCTGTCGTGTAAAGACTATTCCTCGTCCCATTCCCGAAAAGAAGTGGTACCTCACACCCTCTGTGGTTTCTCTGATGGGAGGACTGCTACCCTTTGGAAGCATATTTATTGAAATGTATTTTGTATTCACTTCCTTCTGGAATTACAAGGTGAATCAAGCAACTACTAGACTTGTTTCAGTGAGAAAGTTTCTTTTTTACTTATTGTTTGGGAGTCGGATATAAAAGTTATTCATGTGTCATCATCAGAGCAGAGCAATATCAAGGAAAATAATGGTTGAAACTGGTCTTTTAAAGTAAAATATGTGGAACACCTGCACATTGGCTTATGTATTTTTTCCTCCTTTGTGGCATGCAGGTGTACTACGTGTATGGCTTTATGCTGCTAGTCTTTCTAATTCTCATCATCGTTACAGTTTGTGTGACAATTGTGGGAACATACTTTTTGTTAAATGCTGAGAACTACCACTGGCAATGGACTTCTTTCTTTTCAGCTGCCTCAACAGCTGTTTATGTGTATTTGTACTCAATATACTACTACTATATGAAGACGAAGATGTCAGGCTTCTTCCAGACCAGTTTCTATTTTGGTTACACGCTGATGTTTTCTCTTGGACTAGGAATTCTATGCGGTAATTCTTCAGTTTGATTTAGTCTGCTGAATAGACCCCATTTCTTCCTCTTTTCCTGCATAGATCCATGTATACTTTTATCCTGAATTGGGTTATAATTTTTCTTTCAATGTACAGGAGCTGTGGGTTTTCTTGGTTCAAATTTGTTTGTGAGGAGGATCTACAGAAATATCAAGTGTGATTAAGGTATTCTGAGTCAGACCTGAGCACTTCCACAGGCTTATTGTTGAAGACAAAAAATTTTTGGAGGAAGCCTCTGGTAATGTGTGGGGAACCTAACAGTGTTTACAGGTAGAATCACAATGAAGGTGTATTCTTTTCTATATTGGGGAAACCCTGAGATTTTTTTCCCCGGCTGTAATTGATTGCCTTTATAATTTAGATAATTAGTACAATATCCAACTCTAGTGATTACTGTTTCATCCCCTTATAAAGTAGGGACCCATTGAATGACTGATTTCTGATTCCCCAACATGGTTTCAACTATTCCATATATGTAAAGAGGGGATGAAGTCTTGGAAATGAATTTTGTATGAAAGTCTGCCTCCTTCACATCCATTTCAAATGTTAATGTTTTGTATTATCTTTATCATTTGGCTTTTTCTTTGTTTTCTGGCTATGTAAATATTTTTCAATATCCATGCGTTGAAAGAGCAAACTAATTGTGAAAGGGCACTTTCTATTTTTATTATCAGTTTTATGCAGAGTTTGCAATGACAAGATAATTCAGTAACCAGAATTAATTGCTCGAAACATGTTAAACTTTTCCTAGCTGTCTGATGATTCTATAAGTTGGAACATATATCTTGCTGGGAGAATCTCAAATACAACAGTTATTTTTCTTCTCTCACCTTTTCGACTGAGATATATTATCTGAAAATATAATTTAAATATCTTAACAAAAAAATAAATACTATTCAATTTTTTTTTTGTTTGGACTAGTAGTGTTATTTTATAAATTTCAATATTAACATCTTTATTATTATTTTATAATTTTATATTAAGAACTTTAAAAGTGAAAAGAAATACCAGTTTCACCTTAAGACCGAAGGAATTGTAAAAAATTGTAAAGATTGATTGCAAGAGTAATATTTATTTATAATGCTTATAGATTCAAAGTAATGTGAAAAATAAATGTAAAAGAATTATAGAAAAGTAAATTGCATAAAAGTAACGATGAAAAATAATAAAATAATAAAATAATTTGAAAAATAAATGAATAGAAAAGTAAATAAGATCTAAGTTGAATTAAAGTAAAAGCAATTAAATAGAAAGTAGAGCAGAAAAAATATGAACAGGAAATGTGTGAAAGATAAAGGTGTTATACGAAGTTTATAATAATTGTATAATGAGTTTTTCAAGTGGAATACCTTGCCGTTTCTATTTACAGTAGTATTAAGTAATAAATATTATGTTGGATTAAACATCTTGAAAATTTTTAATATAGTCAATTTTATTGATGATACTTCTATAATCCTATTAATCGATTTTTTTTTTTAAATCAATGAATCTCATTAATTTTATAGTAAATTAATAAAGAAAATCTTATTTTTATCGTAGAGGAATTTTTTTAGTTACTAGTTACGCTATTTTGTGTAACTATTACTATTGACACCGACCTGCAATAAATATTAGCTAATACTTTTTGAATATTTAAAAATAAAATTATTTTTATTAGAAAAAAAAATCAAATTAAAACATAAATGTATCCAAATCTAGATAAAAAAAAAATCTGCCATTACATAAACTAGATAATCATGTATGTATCACAATTTGAAAGTGAAGTGATAAATGTAAAATTTAAATTTTTAATCACAATATTAGATAATAATAAGTTAAAAATATAATAAATCAAATATGTCTTAACAGTCTTAAATTATGAAATTTTCCTTTCTAAACATTTTAAATCATGATGGATATTTTATTCTTTCTTATTTGTTGTTAATATATTCAAATCGATACTTGAAATAAGTAATGAAATATCAACATATATTTGTCCATCTGAAAAAAAGAAATAGGTTTATAAGAGATAGATGTCAACACAAGATTGTTGTTTAACTCTAATTTATAGTCTTTAGAAATTAATAACATAAACATATAATTATTCAATTTGTCCCATGTTGAAAAAATGTGGTAGCATTCATTTTCTCTAACAGATGGGTAAGTGTTATCAACAGTAGAAGCAATAGGGTTAGTTGAATTTTATTATCAGGATATAACTTGTATTTGAATGTCAATCTCCGATAGTTTCTTTCTCTAATTATGAATAATTAACATGTAGCAAATAAAAGCTGGTGGGACAACAATAAGTTACAAATTACTTTCTGACAAAATTTCATGTACACTTACTTGCTTCTACAATAGTACCAATATCCTCTTTTTCATCATTTTGTAGACCCATCTAGAATAATTCAACAAATGTCTTTTATGTCATTCAAATATCCCTTTTGCTGAATTGTGTGTTGTGTTCCAATGTTTCTGTTTTCAAGATGCAGACTTTGGTTTGGAAACTCACTCCCTCACAACCCCTCACTCAACCCTCATCAATTGCCACTTCAACTAACCTACCAAGCCTTTCTCTTCCTCATTCCTTAATCCCAAAATCCAAACTTTACCAGGAGCCACCCAGTTCCACCTCCTATGCGTCCATTCTCGACACTTGTGGGTCCCCCACCTTGGGAAAACAGCTTCACGCCCACTCCATCAAATCAGGGTTTCACGCCAACGAGTTTGTTAGCACCAAGTTGCTCCAGATGTACGCTAGACACTGCTCTTTCCAGAACGCATGCCACTTGTTCGACACAATGCCCTTTAGAAATTTGCACTCATGGGCCGCACTCCTGCGAGTCCACGTTGAAATGGGGTTCTTTGAGGAAGCGTTATTGCTCTTTGAACAATTGCTGTATGAAGCAGTGGGATTGGAATTTTTCGTGTTCCCTGTGGTGTTGAAGATTTGTTGTGGGCTTTGTGCTGTGGAGCTGGGTAGGCAAATGCATGGGATGGCGTTGAAATATGAGTTTGTTAAGAATATTTACGTTGGCAATGCTTTGATAGACATGTATGGTAAATGTGGGAGCTTAGATGAGGCCAAGAAAGTTCTAGAAGGAATGCCCCAAAAGGATTGTGTCTCTTGGAATTCTTTGATCACTGCTTTTGTTGCTAATGGATTGGTATACGAGGCGTTGGATCTCTTGCAAAATATGACTGCGGGTGAGTGTGGTTCAGCACCTAATCTTGTTTCTTGGAGCGTGGTGATTGGTGGATTCGCACAAAACGGTTACTATGTTGAGTCAGTTAAATTGCTTGCCAGAATGGTGTCAGAAGCAGGGATGAGACCGAATGCTCAAACCCTGGCAAGTGTTCTTCCGGCTTGCGGGAGGATGCAATGTCTACACCTTGGGAAGGAACTGCACGGCTATGTTGTTAGACATGAATTATTTTCTAATGCTTTTGTTGTGAATGGGTTAGTGGATATGTATAGAAGGTGCGGTGATATGAAAAGTGCCTTCAAAATCTTTTCCAGATTTTCAAGGAAATGTGCTGCATCTTACAATGCAATGATAGCTGGTTACTGGGAGAATGGCAATGTCTTTAGGGCCAAGGAGTTGTTTGATCAGATGGAGAAAAAAGGTGTAGAAAGGGACAGAATATCATGGAATTCTATGATATCAGGGTATGTGGCCTATTCTCTGTTTGCTGAAGCTTTTAACTTGTTTAGAGATTTGCTGAAGGTAGGAATTGAACCTGATTCTTTCACTCTAGGAAGTGTCCTAGCTGGCTGTGCTGACATGGCTTCTATTCAACGAGGGAAAGAGATACATTCCCATGCCATTGTCAAAGGTCTGCAGTTCAACAGTTTTGTTGGTGGAGCTTTGGTAGAAATGTACTCTAAATGCAAGGACATGGTGGCTGCTCAAAGGGCATTTGATGATGTAAGTGAAAGTGATCTTCCAACCTGGAATGCTTTGATTTCAGGCTATGCCCGCTCCGATCAAACTGAAAAGATTGGAGAACTTCTCCAGAAAATGAAAAGAGATGGTTTTGAACCAAATGTGTATACATGGAACGGTATTATAGCTGGTTATGTGGAAAATAAACGGTGTGATTCGGCAATGCAATTGTTCACTGAAATGCAGATTGCAAATTTTAGGCCTGACATATACACAGTTGGAATGATTTTAGCTGCATGCTCTAAGTTGGCTACAATCCAACGAGGAAAGCAGGTTCATGCATATTCCGTAAGAGCCGAGCACGACTCAGATGTTCACATTGGAGCTGCCTTAGTGGATATGTATGCAAAATGTGGGGATGTTAAGCAATGTTATCGTGTATATAACAGGATATCAGACCCTAATTTGGTGTCCCACAATGCTATGATCACTGCATATGCCATGCATGGATACGGGGATGAAGGAATTGCTCTTTTTCACAGAATGTTAGCTGGCAAAGTAAGACCGGACCATGTGACTTTTCTAGCTGTTCTTTCTTCATGTGTTCATGCTGGATCATTGGAGATTGGTCATGAATGCTTTGATTTGATGGCAACTTACAATGTGGTGCCCTCATTGAAGCATTATACATGTATGGTTGATCTGTTGAGTCGTGCAGGCAAGCTTAATGAAGCATATGAACTTATCAAGAATCTGCCAATGGAAGCCGATGCAGTGACATGGAATGCTCTGCTTGGTGGTTGTTTTATTCACAATGAAGTTACTTTGGGTGAAATAGCAGCAGAAAAGCTCATAGAATTGGAGCCGAATAATCCTGGAAACTATGTGATGTTGGCAAACTTGTATGCTTCTGTGGGGAAATGGCATTATCTTGCTCAAACTAGACAATTAATGAAAGATATGGGAATGCAAAAGAGTCCAGGGTGCAGTTGGATGGAAGATAGAGATGGGATTCATGTGTTCGTTGCTAGCGATAAGACTCATAAAAGAACAGACGAAATATATTCTATTCTGAACAGTTTAACTAATTTAATTAGAATGAAGCATATAAATCATTTATAACTTGAGCAAATAGTTATTTATACCTGTTCAGTATTAATTGATAACAAAAGGTTTAATTAATTTATACTAAATGATAATATAAAAGGTTTGTGTTATCATTTCCACACACATCATATATAATATCCTAATCCACCTCAAACATAGGATTGGGCAGTATCTATATTCTCTAATAAAATTATCTGGTTCGCATCAAACCTTGAATAGTACAAAAGCTTATTGTGGTCTTATCCCCTGATTCGGACATTTTACGGAAATATATTTTCTGAACTATACCAGTACAGTGTATTCAATTGGTATTAGAGTTTTTTTTCATACAAGACCTGTGATTTTTGAACCTCACAAAATCTGTTTAGCATGGGAAAACAATCAAATTTTACGACAATGACACCTCTAATTTTTAATAGTGAAAATTACGTCATGGGGACTGGGAGGATAAAACTTATCTAGAGGCACTAGATTTGTGGGATGCAATAGAAGAAATCGCAAGGAGAAGAAAACTAGAAAATCCAAGGCAAACGCTTGCCTATTCGCAACAATCTCATGTACAATCTTCATGCGTTTTATGTCTCTCAAATCATCCAAGGCTACATGGGACTATCTCAAGACACAATATAAAAGTGATGATCGAATTAAGAGTATGCAAATGTTGAATCTCATTTTGAGTTGCAGAAGATGAACGAGTCAAACTCCATCAAGAAATACTCAACTTAGTCATGAAGCAGTCATATGTAGGAACTAAAGTCAACAACAAGTAGATGCTCAAATTGCAAATGGAGAGGAAGAAGAACTTTTCATTGCAGCTTGTTTTTCTAGCAATGTTTCAAATGAATATTGGCTAATTGATAGTGGTTGCACCAATCACATGACAAGAAGCTCTTCAAGGAATTGAGAACTACTGAGATTAAAAGGATGAGAATTGAAAATAGCGAAAACCTATAAATGAAAGGAAAAGGAACAAAAACTATCATGAGCTATAAAGGTACAAAAATCATTACAGATGTTCTTTTCGTTCTAGATATTGATCAAAATCTTGAGTGTTGGTCAATTGTTGGAAAAAGGCTATAAGGTGTTGTTTGAAAATAAACCGTGTTCAAAGACACAAATAAGAGAGATTTGTTTAAAGTCAAAATAAAGGAAAAGAATTTTGCTCTCAATCCAATGGAGGAGGATCATAAGACCTTTAAATCCAAAAAAAGTGTCACGAAAATTAGACACAAAAGACTTGACCATCAAAACAACACTGAATCGAAGACTGAATCGAAGAAGAAAAAGAAGAAACACCACGACTTCAAAGACAATGTCAAGAAAAGCGATAGTAATAGGAACAACGACATTGTAAAAGTTGTTGTAAGTTCAAAAGACGTGGTTGCCTATTACATAAATAGTGTTGAAGAGTCTAGAAATAATACTTCTCAAAGGAAACAGAAAGTATTTCACAAGCAACCATCTTTCCTTAAGCAACAGTTTTTTTCAAGTAATTTTAGAAATTATGGAACAGGTCATAATTCTCATGGAATCATATCTGAAAGTCCACCTAGTAATCCAAAGTTTTTTTCCATCGTTTCAGCACTAGAGTCATCAACTCTTGGAAGAAAATTGTTTCAAACAACAAAAATATTTGCAATATCATAAACAGTGTTTGAAAGTTTCATATTCTATTGCTTGAAACAATTTTCTTCCAAACACTGTTCGTGATACTTCAAATTCTATTGTTTGAAACAATTTTCTTCTAAGAGTTGGTGACTTCAGTGCTGAAATGGTAGAAAAAACCTTGCATTACTAGGTGAAGTTTTAGATATGATTCCGTGAGAATTATAACCAGTTCCATAATTTCTAAAATTATTCAAGAAAAACCACTACTTAAGGAAAAATGGTTGCTTGTGAAATACTTTCTGTTTACTTCGAGAAACATTGTTTTCAGACTCTTTAACATTGTTTACGTAACTGGCAACAAAGTCTTCTGAACCTACAACAACTTTTACATTGTTGTTGTTCTTGTCACTATCAGTTTTCTCAACATTCTCTTTGAAGTTGTGGTGCTTCTTCTTTTTCTTCTTTGATTCGGTGTTGTTTTAATGGTCAGGTCTTTTATGCCTAACTTTCGTGACACTTTCTTTTAATTTAAAGGCCATATGGTCCTCCTCCATTGGATTGAGAGCAATTTTTTTTTAATTTTGACTTTAAACAAATCTCTCTCATTTGTGTCTTTGATTGAGCACTGTTTATTTTCAAACACCTTACAACCTTTTTCCAACAATTGACCAACACTAAAAAGATTTGGATCAATATCTAGCACAAAAAGAAGATTTGTAATGATTTTTTACCTTTATAGCTTGTGATAGCTATTATTACTTTTTCCTTTTACTTCTAGGTGTAATTTAGTCATCAGATTAGTATTATCATGACTTAAAAAATAAAATTGAATCCTAAAAATCTAAAAATTGTACAAATAAATCTAAACAAAAGGAAAAAACTAACTCCTAAAATTAAGGAGTTGAATTATTAAAAAAACAAAAAATAATAATTAACAACCTTCTAAGCAACAATTCCAACAATATTTTCTAAACTATACCAATACAGTGTATTCAACCAAAGGAAAAGTGGTGGCTTTTTATAGAGATACCACATCAATTTATAAAAATAATAGTATAAAAGGAGCAACAACATAGAAAGAGTTCCAAATTTTAAAGGTTGGAGTTACATGTAGAGGTCAACATTTGGGATTGGTCTGAGAGCTACCCAAAATCCTTATCCACAAAATGACTGTTGAAATTTTGAGTACATCTGAATTGTTGGTTACTGGATATTTAATATAAAATTATAGATTAAGTAAACACCATTTAAAAAAATGTTTTGTAGGTGGCTTAAATTCCAAACCATATTAACATTTTTGAAAAATACTTTTTATTAGACTATTCATAGTTGAATTTTTAAAATAGTTTAAAATGAATTAAATTTTACATTTTAAAATAATATTTTCAGTTTTTTTCATCAAATTTGCCTGGAAAGACTTGCTAAAAATAAGTCTGTTTGAAGTACCTACTTTGAAGGATGGACTATACAGCTTGTGAGTTTCAGTGGTGAGCTTATATGCATCTCCACCTCTAAATACAAGTTGAGTTATTATATGGAATATACAATTTTATGAAAAAGGAATAAACATCTTGTCTTAACATCACTTCTAGCCACACCCCACATAGTAATGATATTGAAGAAACAATAACAAATTTTAGACAGGTAAGATAAGACTCCCCTGTACCTCTTAACAAGACCAGTGTACAAGCATCATGATGATTGGAACTGATATATTAAGGAAAATCATAAGTCAATGCTACCAGTTCTCCATTCCAATTTTGGATTTTTCAAGTATGAATTTTCCTTCCTTGTACTTTTGTGATGCTTCATAAGCTTTTTCATATTTCCAACCCAACACTTCGTGGCAGTCTCCACAGTAAACATCAGCAACAGTGTGGAGGCCAGTCATGAGGTGTCTGTCTTCTTTTGGCCCTACCACAATATTCATTGCATGGGAGAACAGAAAACCTCTACCATACCTTCCCTACTCACAAAAAAATATATAGTACGAAAGCACTGTCAGATAAACCAAATTACTGTGGTATTCTAATCAGTACTAGAATAAACCAATAAATTTACAAAATGCATGTCTGTGCAGTATCTGACATGACTCCTTTTAAGAACTTTTAGAAGAAAAAAATAAGAAAGAAAAATTAAATATATTTTCATACTACAAAATTAACTTCGGCATAAACTACTTTTGTAGAATTTTTTTTCATATTAGCTTCTCTAACAAAATCTGTGTTTAACTGGTACATTAGCTTTAACTTATGAAAAGAAGTTCATTCTTAATCAATCACTTGTTCCATCAGTTCTTAGTACAAGCTAGCATATAGGGTGAAGCTAACCATAAACATATTCCTGTAAGCCAAAATGAGTTTACTTTAAGGAACTTTAAAAGGAGCTTAAAATGTCTTCATATACATGGGCAATCTCCCTAAAAACTCTACCAAAAATGACTTCTGAGAAATGTACATTCTTGGCTTTTGGGATCCAGCCACACATTAAAACAAACTTACACTGCTTTCCTTCATTTACAGACCTTAACTTCAACTATATTCCCCAAGTCCTTCTAGGCTACTGGGCCAAAGATTCATTTTATTCACGATATTCTGATTGCAGCTTACCCAAAGGATATACATACTGGGGATTGAATATGTAAAATTTCTTCTTAAATATATCGTCCACAACATCAAGTTTAAGTGGGTTTATACTAATTCAATCTTACAAAATCAATTTGTGATATGAGATTAAGTTTGCACTGCACTTAAATACTATAATTTAATCTTATTTTTACTTAATTTATGATTTTTTTTCTTTCTCATTTATAAGATACTGTCATATGATCTCTTTTCCTACTTCTTTATCACATCACATCTATTAGTTTATCTCTATCATTGTTGTTAAATGGCGACACCATAGCCACCATGGTGGACTTTTGCCAACTGCCATAGCCAATTGAGGAAGGGGAACTCCCTATGGCAGCACTATAGACCTATATGAGACAACTTTTGGCCCTCCGACATTGATAACACTGCACTCTACTTTTTCTCTCTTTCTTCTTTTCACCTCAGGTATTAGAAATCTAACGCAAAACAATATGATCATGATCTCACCCCTGCCACCAGTTTACCTTCATCAAATGAAAAACAACCTAAAACTAAGCAGAATACACGAGGAGATATACAAAGCACCATTTTCTTAGCACTGAAAACAAACAAACTACCCAGGAGAGAAAGCATATGTAGAATTTCATCTCTTCTGATGAAACGCAAGAATAAGTAACCTTTTCATCAAAAGTCCACAAATTTATAAATGTTTGATAAAGAAACAGGAAAAAAAAAAAAATCCCAACCTGAAAGGTTTTAGCAATTATATCATCATGGAGGGAGACTTGGTTCCTACAATTACAACAGCAGTATAAGCGAGGCCCTATCGTTTCCCCCATTTGTCAACAATTGCAAACTAAACACCTCGTTTATCTGAAAACACAAAAGCAGCAAAACTAAAAATCTCAGTCATGCAAGAGTGAGAAAAACACAGAAGAGTTTTAGATCTGCAACAACAAGGGAAAAAAAAAGTAGGGCTTGGAAAGTAACGAAATTTCTTTACCTGCAACCACCAAAAGATGACCCAAAGATCTGCAACAATACATTAAGCCAGAATTAATCGCAAAGTCTGAGAAAAAGGTAAAGAAAAAAGAGAAGTTCCGGACACCAGTGAAATAAACGGCAACACTACGCATAATCATATCCTGAATACAGAAAAATAAAACTAACTAAACCCGGTTTCATTCATTAAGGGTGACAGAGGTTGCAGCCCCTTGCCTTGGATTTCTATGAAGAATGAATCCGAATCTGATATTTGTTCCTATAAAAGTATAATAATATGTTTGGTCTTTCAATTTTTCAAAAGTTAACAATTTCAGTTCTACATTAATATATCAACTAACATTATTATTAGTTATATAGAGACATCAACATTTTTATTATAGATTTGATATCGTTTATGTGTGGACATGAATTGTTCAATTTTATAAGACTGAATATACAATTGAAAAACTTCCATGTTTACAAAATTGTGCCCAAAAGCAAATTAAGCCTATGTTTATG
>Ga0123340_1001820_pt1 | contig 18410 bp, 4 predicted proteins | sample SirMexnodulemix_FD_89961 | JGI IMG/M metagenome (GOLD analysis project Ga0123340, IMG submission 89961) | Root nodule microbial communities of legume samples collected from Mexico - Siratro Mexico nodule mix | ecosystem: Host-associated > Plants > Roots > Nodule | place: Mexico: Nepantla... | reverse complement strand
ATACATATATAATATGACATTATAAATAAATTGCGACGCCTTTAAAAAGTATATTTTGGGATATTTAAAAAAATAATTAAGTTTTAAATACCTTATAAATTTATGTAGTTTCAATTAAATTTATATTAGGCATTTTTGTTACATTGGATGTCTAAAATATTTTTCATTTTCATCCAAATACCACGTTATTTGATTTTTGTCTTTAATAAGATAACATGACTACTATTTTTGTCTTTTCACGTCCAATTTACCGATCAACTTTTTTTTTCAATCTTTTTAATTTGTCCATCAACTTATTTTTTTCAATTTTTTTTAATTCGTCAGTAATAGTTACGTTGTGTAAATAACAAAAAAAAAGTCAAATAATACTTAAAAAAAGTAAAAAACTATTTTAAATACTCAATATAACAAAATCTTTTGATAAAACTTATTTAAAATTAAAAATACTTAAATTTATAATATATTTAAAACTTAATTAAACTAAAGAAAAAAAAAGTACAAAATTACCTTATAAATGAATTAAGGTTAGCACAATCCTTAAATCCAAAAGAATATAGGATCATTAGGATAAGTACTTCTTTTAGTGTTCCAGTTCAATACTCTTAATTTGAAAAAGCTCTCACCTTTTATATTTTAAATAAATTCATGCTCCGTTCTCTAACTTTTAAAACTTAAGCGCTTTTCCAATTCCTTTCCAAAATATCCATGGTATATTATGGTTGTGTTTAAACATTGTTTAATTAGGATGAGTAAATATATCACTGTGCCAAAGAAGAATATCACTTCATAACAAAAAAGTAATACAGTTCATTAGATGAATATCTTAACAGTTGAGTTGTCAACATTTTCTACTTGTATGCTACTTTTAGAGTTGCTCATTTGGTCCGAAGTGAGAATGCCAATTTGTATGAAGAGAATTACAAGAACGGAGAGCTTCACCTCTTGAAGTGTTTCATGCAGGAAGCTCTTTGTTGGGTTGCAAATAAGTCAAGACCAAGGACCAATTTCGAAATTGTATATACAAATTTCTTTCACTTACATACATACCAAAGATAAATTTCATTATAGTATAATCAATAACTTATTGCTAAATTCTCATTACTCTACTTGCATGTTATGAAAGATATTTTTTGTTAATTTCTGTTAACTACAAATCACTTCATGTTTATTATTTAATTGATCAAACAAATAATATAACACCATGAAGAAATATGAAACAACAATGTGTTCTTGAGAATAAGCAAGACATTGATCACTTTACTTTAAGAAAAATGGTCTGCTAATATTTAATCTTATTAAAAATAATAATCTCTATAATGTAAACTTTTATAACTCTAGGTCCAATTACAAATAATTTAGAATTTTGTAATTCTGATGCTTTATGTGGTTATAATTGGAAAAACGTGGAAATAGAAATATACCAAATATTTGTGTACACAGTAGGGTTGAATAGACATGGATAATTTCATTCATTTTCCTAATCGAAATAAATCATGTTTATCTTCTTAAAACAATACTCCTCAATTAAGCTTCATGAATTATTATCTATTCAGCTAATTATAATCTTATTAAAACTTCTAATGTAACTAGATTCGACTATCAGAGCTAAACTTTAAAGTTAATATGCTAATTATTACAACTTCAAATATGTAATAAGATTTATTCATTTCTCGTTACTATTATTATAGCTTCATATACTGTCAAATTATTCTTTATCAAACTGAAATTTATTTTTACTGTGTAAGTTTCCTGAATTTACTATAAACTAAAACAATACGCATTAATAATCTTATCTTAATTAAGCACAAAACTTTTTATGTATTTACAAACCAATTTTTAACTTCATTCGGATTATAAGCATACTCTTATTCTATCCGAGAAGCAAAAGAATGTGAAAGAAATTCATGACTGTTCTTTGTCTCTGTACTATTGCATATTATATAACAGAAATAAAAGGTCTAGACTGAAAAAATATAGACTAATAAAGGGTTATAATTATTTTCTTTCCACACCTAAGACAGTAACATTTACCCGTTATTATATTTTGAAACCAAAGAGAGATCCGGAATGTTTAGCTTTTCTTAAAGAACAATAAATATGGATAGTTAATGCATAAAAAATAAGATAATGAATACTACTTTATGCAGGAAATCTTGGTTGCATAACTACTATCCTTTCCTTTATACATACTGAGGTGTTAGTTTTATTTTAAGAAAATATGATTTTATCCGTACACTTTCGAAGAAAACTGTACAAATGCAAACAAGCAGATAAAAAGAATTGGCATAACCTGTTGTAAAAATGCCTTAACACTGATAACGGTTTAAGAAGAAAGAAATTATTTAGCTGAAAAGTGCATCTAAAAGCGAAAAACTGCAATTGAGACATTCCAATACATAGCGGCAAATAAATCATCAACATAATAATCTATGAAAAATTAGAAACACAACTGGGGCTTGAGGTTCTAACAACTCACAAGTGAATTCTTGATTATCAAATGCTATCACAAAATAATTTTCAAATCCTATCTCAGGCTAGTGATTGAGGATACATATCATATAAGACATTAGCACCTGTTGACTTACAAAAAAAAGAATATAGTTCTAAATACTACATTTTGGAAATGAGCGTGAACTTTCCAATCGAACTTCTCTGTTGATGGGGTTTGAGAAGAAATTCTATAAGACCGCTCTCAATTCAAGAAAAAAAAATTCCTGCCCTCTCCCGCTACAATAAGATCTCGAAAGGTATATCATGTGATTATAATTTATGTAAACAAATCCCAAAATTCAGCAAATGTATAAGCAATTAGCAAGCAGATTCACTAAGCATCTAGCAGCAGACAAGTTCACTTGCAAACTACTCAATCACCCTCTCAGTAGCATAAGCAACCTTCTGCAATATCATAGATTCAGCTGTACGAATTGCTCTCTGGGCTCCTGTTATGGTAACTTTCCTGTAACAAGAAAGTAAGAGCACGTACAAAATATTTACGGTTAAAGATTATATCACGGCATTTGCTTAATAATTTTTGTTACAACAGGATATGAAGCAAAGCAAAATCTCGTGTGAACAAATTCCCACCTCTCAGTTGTTCCAGAAATGTAATCACCTCTATCTGATATCTTTATCCTTGCCCCACTAACCTGAAAAGGTAGACGTCATTCAAGTTAGTTTATTGTAATTAGTAATCACAATATATACCTAGGAATGCTGTTAGGCGTAACAAACCTGACTAATTTCCATAATATTCCGTCCACCACGACCAACAACCAATCCTATATGCTCATCTGCAACACCCATGGTAATGGAGTTACTCCGCTCCTCCTGGAACAGAATAGAATGTACGTAAGTTCAAACTGATAAAGCAAATCACTGCATGAGGATGCTAGGATTTTAAAAATAATTTCATTCACTAAATTCACTTTTGGTTATATATAAAATTTCACAATAACAAGTCCATTCAGGGAAATAATAAAGATATGGAATGGAAGGTGAGCCAAATATAGCAACAGATCTCTTGAGCTTGAAACTCAATTATTTTTTCTATTTGACAAACTATTTTACGTTCTTTTAGGATTTTAATATTGTTATCATGTTCTTATTTTCAACTCATAAAGTAGTATTTCCATATTTGTAAGATTTTACACACACTGATAGAAACTGGTGTCTGAACTAAAGACGGAATAAAATCGCCAAGAGCACACACTGTAGAACAGTCGAGAGTCTGCATCTCCTAATGCCCAAAGGCCTTCAATCCTCTCAACTGACAAGATAAAATCCCTCTCAACCCCCTTCCTATTACATACAGCTCCTCGTCTGCTAACATAAACTCACTCTTCACGGGCCTAATCAATTACAGGTTCATTCCCATTCTTTCTACATGACCCCTTGTATTTTTTTACCGACCAACCTAACTAACCGATACGTACACACACCTGCATACTCATGCAAACCAAACAGGTTCACAATAAGCTGAAATGTTGGACTGAGGAGTTCAACTCATTGGACTGTCAAAGCATCCTAACTTCGAACAAGTTTAGCCTTTTAACTAGTGTTGGTCAAGAACCATGTATAGCTAGATTCAAATCACAATTTTATAGCATAATCATAAATTTTAACTTGATTCTTGGCCTTTATTTTAGCATCTAGTCAACGAAGAAACTATTGTCCGAACTTCAAAAACTTTCCACGAATTATGCATATATTTCATAGGTTTGATTGATGTCAATCTTGTCTGCAATTAGCAGCGATAAACATGCATGCTTACCTAAAATGCAAACCGTAGTCCATATGACTAAGTAACCACTGCACTTCATAAACATCAAATGATCATCAAATGATGTTCTGTAAGCAAACACAGGAAACACATGATTCTTTTGAATACCACTTTTTAAATTAAGTCTCTTTTAACGTTGTCACTACTGTTACCCTTGCAAATTTCACTTTTTGGATGTTGAAATCCCAAAGATCCCAAAACAGCCCTAATACCTATATTTATAGAACTTGTTAGAATAAGTTGTCTTAAATAGAATTTATTGAAAAGCTAAAATCTCCAAAGTTATTATAATATGAGATCCTAAGAGAGGGAAATTCACTCTCTCAAATTCATTCTATGTTCTTTTGTATTTTTTCTTAAGTTGGTATCAAAACTATCCTTTGAAGAAAAATAAACAACAAATAAAAATATTAAAATCTAGAAATGATTTAATTCGATAAATTTGATATCTATTTTCCTAAAATGCAATACATCATTTGAAGAAACCACACAAAGGAAAAAAAATGTGTTATTGAGATTGTGATGAGAAAGAAAGTATCTTGAAGATCTGAGTGAGTTTGATGGATATCAATTGAGTCGAACGATAGAGAGAGAGAGAGAGAGAATGAAAATTTGAGTACCAAAATGAATAGTTCTTCAAATGAAATGAAGCATTGAACCAAAGAAAACAGTGAAAATATGTTTTATAGGTTACTTAATAAACTAAGTGTTTTAATAATTTAAAACGGGGAAGAGTATAAGAACAAGAATGGGACAGATATGTACATATCCATCCACATTCGCAATTTAAAAAATTGGGTACTACCCATATCCATACTCATGTCCAGACAATGCAGGATTTCTAGTCAAAATTGGGACATGTTCGGACAATTCCTACATAGGCAGGTATATTTGTCATCCCTAGTGGGATAACAATGTTGATTCTAGGTAGTAGGACAACTCATTCAAGATTTTCATTCCTCTTAATGTCAAGATTTTACTTGCAATATTAAGCAAGATAGTCATTAAGTTGAGCTAATAAAGTCAATTTTATTATATGGGATGAAGCTCCAATGACTCAACCGTTGCTTCAAAGTTGCTTAGAGACTTTTATTATATGAGATGAAGCTCCAATGACTCTAGCATTGCTTAAAAGTTGCTAAGAGGACTTTTATTATATGGGATGAAGCTCCAATGACTCAATCATTGCTTCAATTGATAGGACTTCCAGAGATATCCATCATTTCACTAATGCTAATAGATGGAAACTTCCTTATAGAGGAAAAATTGACGTCTTAGGAGGTGATTTTAGGAAAATTATTTTAGTGATTACAAAGGAGACAAGACATGAAGTTGTTTATGCTAGCATTAATTCATCAAACCTCCGGCAATTTTGTCAAGTCTTAACATTTGACAAAAAAAAATGAGGCTCAAAATTGGGTATTCAACTTCAGATGTTAATGACATGAAGAATTTTACATATTGGATATTGAGTATTGGAGATGGATGCAGTGCTTAAAGGAATGATGGGAAGCTTGACATTCATATACCATATGATATGCTAATAATGAATTCAGGTGACCCTACTGTTGACAAATTAAATAATTTTAAGGTTTCTGTGACTCTTGGTGAAGGCTAAAACTAACTTAGTTGTGATAGTCCTTGCTGCTTGGAGAATAAAACTATTCATAGGCAAGATGATCTTCATGCTCTCAAGTTTCTGAATATCATTACTTCCCCATGACTTCCAAACCGTGAGTTAAAAACTCAAGATTGGCATTCCAACATATAATTACCCAAATGGGTAACTATGTACTTGAGACAAATGTCATATCAAGAAGCAACATTAGGCACAATGTTTATATTCCAAGATTGTCATGGACTAGAATTCTTTCAAATTTCAACTTAAACAAAATTCCTATTGTTGTTTATTTTAATAACTACAAATAAAAGTCAAGGACAATCACTCAGACATGTAATCTATATCCCACAACCTATTTTTTAACATGGACAATTATATTTTACCATTTCCTGGGTTACTTCACGACTAAGTTTGAAGATACTATTAACGGACTAGAAAAGACAAATATCCAATGTGACTTTAAATGCTACTTACAAGGTAGCTTTTCAAAATTTGAGATAGTTAAGACATACTTAATCTATTATACCTTCATTTGGTATTATCTCATATGACATCAAAATTCCTTTAATTCTTTTCAATTTTTACATTTAATTTTTCACTCTCATATTGTGTCATAAATATTTACCACGTGCATCACATGGATCCATTATTTAGTAAATATAATGTTACACTATATAAACTATACATAAAAAAAATGGCAAAATAGCATTTATTTTACACCACTATTGTGGTTTTGGAGTCTGTCACTACAGGGCACTGTCCAGATATTAAAAGTGACTAGAAATTCACTTCTCCAAATTGATTTGAAATGAGTGCATGACAACTTATTCATTTATAGTTTTTAACTACACAGACTATTAACAAATTGCCTCATCTAGTATGAAAGTTCAAAGGATTATTAAGTAGCATGAGAAAAAAATACAGGATATCAACTCTGGAGTCTTTGTGCAAAGGCTTAAATATGCTTCTAATCCTTGCACATATACCTATTTTTGTTTTTTGTCCCTATAAAATTTTTACTTGTCTAGGTCGCTGGATTTTTAGATTTTAAAACTTTTGGTCCTCATGTTAGTATCTATTGAAGAAAAGCTGTTTTAGCAGACAGGTCCATTGTTGATGGCATCAAGTGTCACATCATCAAATGATGTCATCAAGTGCCAAATCATATAAAAATGGCATGTCACTAAAAATGTAATGTGAATATCACGTTTTTTAAAGGGTCATGTAATCAGGGATTCGAAAACAAAAAAAATTGACATATTCACGAGGATTACAAACAGATGAATGTAATTTAAAATCTTTCATTTGTTCTTGAGTGTGTGTGTGTGTGTGTGTGAAAACTTGGCAACTTACAACTTGAAAAACTTCAAACAAGATTAAATCAATGGAAAGTGAAGAACCTTGTTGTTCTGGAACTTTGCTCCAGCACCATTTGGTCTGTAATTCACTGCATTGTATGCTGGTGGTGCAACAGATGGAAGCACATATGTGTATGGAACACCCTGATAACCCGAGAAGTAAACACCTGATGTTTATGTTAAATAAATTTTAATTAGGATCAAACTCACCAATTATGAATCCGCACAAAACATAACTACTTATACAACGCACAGCATTCTAAATCTTCATTTTCACTGCCACATAAAAGAGCACAACTGGTTTTAAAATAAAAAACTACAAAAAATAGGCATATTCTTAAGTATACTCTCTACTCTAATGTAGCTTTATTAGATATATCCATGGTTGCGTATTGCTGCTTTGTTTCAATAAATACCATTGTTAGAGATATAATCCAGAATAGAGCCTCAATCCAACAGGTTAAGCACTTAAAAGTACGGCAAAACAACAAAAGGGAAGAACTTGCATCAATGTAGAAAAATATAGAAAAAAAAACTATTTATTTTCATACTGTTCCTAGAGAAAATCAATTAGGAAACGAACTCGCACATCAGAACAGAGCTTTAAGTTAAAACTTGCAATAAGGAACAAAAAAAATGTTTTTTATTGCCAAAACATTTATGCAAAAATGAGTTTGATATGCAGTACTGCATTGAATATGAATAATAATGATAACAACAAAATCTATGACTTAAATTTGGCAATGATGGCTCCCAAATCACAGTTGTGCAGATCCAAGCCACACGGAGCATAGTTAGTATGTCCATTAAATGAAGCAAGATACATGTTTCATGGAACACCCAATTCAGGCATATTAGTCAGTATTCTTCTAGCTAAATACAAGATCAGAGCCTAATTCATAATCATTCAAAATTAAAACACGGATCTAATCTCAAACAGTTACCAACAACAATGATACAACTCCTGTACACCACAAAAAAAAAGGATAGAAATTAAAACACAATTTTGAACCATGCAGTACAACCTAAACATTGTCACATGAAGGCAGATCAAGTTAATGAGAGCATTAAGTTAACCAAGGAATACATTTCATAGTCAATTGCATACTATTCTAACAGTGTCTCCAGCTTGAAGCCTAACTAACTAAGCTGGGTTTCTAGATAATATTCTTGATTATCTCATATTAACACTAACTTGAATCAATCAAAACCAGCAGATCCTTCCTGGTTAAGAAAGAGACAGTGCTTGAAGTATAAGTGGGTTTCTGGCTGCCCTGTTTTCAAGAAGGCAGCCACATCACCTCACTGCCTCAAAGTAGGGTAGATTTTGTGGTTGCCACCCCCACCAATACCTAGCTTTTGACCTGAATAAGAAGTTTTTTATCTTCTTTACAAGCCTGAGTAGTTTTCCACATTATTCTAAAGCAAGTGGCCAATGATGCCATTTGCAGCACAAGTTACAAACTACATGATGAACGGTGATATGAATGATTGGCAAGGTAAAATAAAATTAAGTAGCATTTTTTACCATCAAACGCAAATATGTTATCAAGAAATGTGCACGTACACCTATTGATTTAATAATATGTAGAGAAAACATCCACATGTTATTATGGTTGGCATCAGTATATAAGATAAAGAAATATCTTCAATTTACGCTATTCTTAAAAACAATTATACAATAATAAATATTTGAAAAATAATAGATTATACCATTAAAATTTTCTGTGATATAATTTTTTTCGTACTACCAGTTTGGACAATCACTGTACACCAGCAACAGATTAATTACAAAGCATGAGAGAACTTTAGTTGCACTTCATTAATTTTTAATTCTATTTACAACGAAAATATATACTAATGGTTTATTCTGGAATTATGTGAACACACGCAGCAAGAAGTCAATAGCATATATCTATGTGCATAATATATGTGCAAAGTAGTACAAGAGTGAATTCAAGCATACAAGAATGGTGTGAAAATGTTTCGTATAAGAAGCTGACAAATTAGCGAGTATGAAGAAAAAATGCAACATGACGAGGTAGTAATAAGTAAATAAGGATTTTAAAAAAATCATTTCATTTCAAAGCAAATGTATTTTACATAATTACCCTCAAGGTTATGAAAATATACCCAGCCATTGAAGAAAGACTGCTTCAGAATTTAATGATTAGCATGGCCAAACAGAAATATAATTAAACCGTGTATATATAGAGAGGGAGGGAGAGGGAGAGAGAGACAATTATAAATGAATTAAAATAGAACAAACATCTATTTAGATTACCCAAAGATAAACGGGTCATCAGTTTGGTTCTATAATGAAAAATGCACCAAAATAGTCCCCCAATTTCAATCGTTGATGAACAGATTTTTAATATCATTTGCTAACATCAATTTTTTCCTACAAATGGAACAATTTGATGCCAAAATTTAATATTGGAATTTATTAGAAAATAAAACCGAAGGCTACATGTCTCTGTAGGAGCAAACTAGATGTTTGTTCACCGATACACACACACATGCTAATATTAAAATTGTAATACACATACACACATCAGCTCATTTATACTAATTACTAAGCAATAACTATATGCATGCTTCAATATGAATCTACAGCTTTTTTTTAATCAATATAGGCGATATTAGGAATTAAAAGTACAATTTGATTACGTTATTAGGTTTCCTTCATACTACTTTCTCTCCAGTAAATAGTTTTACCCATTTAGCAACACAGTTTATCACGTCCTCTTAAATTTTCTTCTCTTTGTAATAATTTTTTCCTACAAAGAGCAGGTGCCGAAACAGTCAGAGGTCCCAAAAAGTAACTAATGATGCAGCCATTGGTGCAGAACTGACTAAATAACTGGGTAGGTGAGGAGACATGGCTTAAGCAGCTAGAGATAAAGTGAAATTTTGAGATGGGAGTGCGACCTGAGACGGGCAGCAAAATACTGAGGCGACAGGCAGTGTTCACCACTAAAATGTTTGAACATATCTCATTCAGTTCACAAGTTCTTCAACAGTTTGAACTAATATTTAAAGGTTTATGATTATATAACCTGACCAGATCACCAAACCTGGGTTGGTGACCCGTTACAGGTTGAACTGGACACCAGTGCAGTTTCTAATTCTGAAGTAAGCATAAACTTGTCTTTTACAATTTTTCTCACAGGTCTTGCTTAGTGGGATCGATAGGTATTCCAAATGTTATATTATTAAATAATATGCCACTCAAAGTTGAAGAGGGGACATCCCACCATGGCTATCCTCTAACTAAACAATAAAATAGAAAGACAGACAGATGCATCTCATTGATTAGAAACAAAAAAGGTAAAATGTTCAAAAACATAAACAAACTAAACTAACATAAAGTGAACATGATATGACAATTCAGGTAATGCCCCCATTTACTCTCTCCCTGCAACGAAGTAGACCATAATTGCGGGTTTCCATACATATAGGAAAACAGATGATAGAAGATATATGAGGAATTTTAGCATCAGCAATTACTTCCATCATCCATATTAGGTGCTCCAAAACAAATATACATGACATAATAGCAAAATCCACAAATGGTAACAGATATTGCTCTGTATGAACAAACGACACTAACCAGGATATGAAAATGGAGAATTCATGGACTGTGCATACTGAGGATCTTCAGCTAACTTAGAAACAATTAATTCAATCGCCCGTATCTGTTCCTCAAGAGTTCCTGTCAGGGTGACTAGCCTATCGTTCTGTCCATAGTAATTATTATCTTGAGGAGATATCTTAATGCCAGCCTGAGAATCTTCAATGAATGATCTAAGCAATGGGAAAAAAAAAGTAAAAGCTAAGCTGTTTATCTCCATCTATGATTATGAATAACAATAAAATACAGAGAAAGGTTCCAGCAGTGAAAATAACAGTTGACCTAACAATAGAATTCTTTTTTAGGAGGGGGCAGCAAGGGAATAGAAGCTCAGGCAACAAAGAATCAGCATCCATACAGGAAATATAACCCGTCAAAATCAAAATATATGAGAATATTAAATAAAAAAAAAGGCAAGCATAAGACTACTCATATAGTACATATTTCACAAACATGGCAAACAAGTAGGCCTTACAAGTCAACAAAGAAGAGTGATGATACCTAATGGTTGCACCTCCCTTTCCGATTATTCCACCACATGAACCATTGGGAACAATAAGTCTCACTTTTGTTTTAGGCTCAGCATCATTGTCATCCTCACTATGAAGCTACTCATATATAGCAAAATAATTTCAGAAGCATGCAGGATATCGGTTCTTCAAACATCTAATTAAATCAGCATCATCGAGATTACCTCACTGAGCAACTTCGAAAGAATAAGTCCAACAGCTGTTAGTATTTCATTTATCGCACCAGATACCATGATAATCCTATCAGTAGTCCCAGGAAAGAATTCATGATTACGTGACAACTGGATTCGTGCTCCAGATTGTGACTGAAACTCAGTGATAGTTGAACCACCCTTTCCAATAACTGAACCAGCTGCAGAATTTGATACAAGAAACCTAATATATGTTGGCTTCTCCTCAGAATCTGAAAGATGTAAACATGAAATTAATAACAAATAATTAATTTAAAACTTTTACATGCTTACAAATAAAAGTATAGTTGATGCAGTTGGGAAAAACTTCTAATTCAAATATTATAAAATGAGAGTAAAAAGAAAACACACATGAGTGTAGCATTGATGTTTCACTTGATGGAAAAAATTTAATTACATAATTTCACGTAAGCATTTTACAAATCTCGCCATTATATTTTTTTTCAGAGAATATACAACAAATGGAGAGTACATACTTTCGCACTTATTTAATTTAAATAAGCAGGGAAGTAACACTCTTAAGATACTCAAACAAAGGTGGGAAAGTTCCTTTGACTATCGCACTCAGAAACACGAGTTGGTAATGATTTAAATTTTGTAACGTCACAATTCACATAAGCATTCTATAACATAATTCTCTTCTCCAAAATTTAGATTAAAAACAAATTGTCTCAGTGTAAGAAAGGATGTTTCCCTTCAACCCTAACTGAAAAAAAAAATTGTGAGACAAACTCGATTCTGAATTTTCTACTCCGATACCTTACAGAATCTCAGAGAGACCTTTTTGTCAAAGCAACAGCCAAAGCAAAATTTAGGACTTCGTAACTGCGAATAGAATATGCCCCAAATTTATTGAAACTGAACTAATTCCCAACCTTTTTCGAATTTAAATTGTTTTGGAGAGAAACTTTCGTTAGCTTCAATGACATTAAAAGGACAACAAAAAAATAGTATTCCCTCTACCTTGCTTGGTATCTCCAAAATTAAAAACTAAAGAAAAGAATAAAGAAGACGGAATAATTACTCCACTCAGAAACCAGAAACCATAATAATAACATTTATTCAATTACCAAAATAACAGAAGTTAAAAAAAAAAAAATGTAAACCCAAAATCACATCCACACACGACACAATAACAGTTCTACTTCACTGATTTCATAACAAGACAAGACAAACAGAATCTAAATCTAGCGAGAAACAGCACTGAAGCTCCATTGTTAAGAATTAGGGTTGGGAAAGAAGGCGTTGACCCGAATAGCTCGCCGACATTCAGTGACTAACCTACATTATTGTGCGCTGCAAAGAGCAAGGTTAAGCGAAACGAAAGAACGAAAGCGATAGAGAGAGAAAATAGATCGGATCGGATCAGATACCTAGCGAAGGCGATTTCGGAGGAGGCGATGCAGCGTGCTTCCTCGGTCCCTCGGGAGAAGACACGTAGGAAGATTCCGTTGACTCCATTCTCCTTCTTCCTCAGCTCCTTCTACAACAACGACAATGAAAACCTCTTTCTCCTTCCCTGAGAAAGAGAGAGAGATAGAGATTATATACGAAGAATGATTCAGAAAGAGAGCGAGAACAGGGAGCGCGAGTGTTTCATGTGAATGACGCAACGTGAGGATTGTGAATTGTGAGAGAGAATCGAGGGAGTAGAAACGGAAGAGTGAGTGGGTGGAAGCGCAGAGAAGAGAAGAAGGTGCAGCAGTTCTGCTTGCTACATATCCAACGTGACCTTTGTCTCTCTCTATCTCTCTGCGTTGTTGTGTTGTGTGTGATGTGTCAATGTGCGTGTTCTGAGGTGTGAGTCCGTGTATTCCGAACCGGATCCTCTCCAGCCTTCTCTACCATTTTCTTAACCGTTCGATCAAATTAATAAATGGTTAAGATTAAAATATTCCTCCTCCTATTTCTTAAAATTTTTATTTTCTTATAAATTTAAAAAATAACTTTTTCCTTACGACTTAAATTAATAAAAAAGGTAAGATATTAAAAACTTTAACGTTTCAAGATGTATTATTAAATTATATATTATCTTCCAAAGTGTTGAACATTAAAGTCCTGAACATTTATGGAACATTTTCTTTAAATGGTAAAATATGTTTTTCTTCTTTTGAAATATTTAAAATTCATTTTTAACTTTATTTGTTCTTGTTTTGGTAAATTTATAAATGTGTCTCACTTTAGATCTTTTAAATGATTATCATGATATTTTGATCTAACGGTGTACAGGGCATGGTAGATGAGTAGAGAGAAAACTGGGTGGAGAAGATCCGGTTCCATCTATCTTCTCATGCGCTTCTCGTATTTCCTATTAAACGTTCATGCGCGTTCATGCGCTAACTAATATTATTTCACGACCCGTTACAGCATTACCTTGCTGGCCATGACTAGGGTGTAACCACTACTATTAAAAAAAAAGTTGGAAACACTGTTCATCATATTAATTAATAATTATAACAAAATTGCCTTCTTTGACTTAAATACTTTATTCAAATTAATTAGCCACTATGTTGTTTATCATTCAGAGTAAACTGGACAAAACCTTATTAATTAATAGTTTGAAAAAAATTATTGTACATGATGGTCATCACTTTCACAAAATTGGACAATTATAATTTTATTCAAATAATTAGACACTTAGAAGGACATTACTTGTCACTTAAAGTAATTTTTAAAAAATATCCTTAGAACAAGTTTGGAAATTCGTGGCGTTCGAATCATCAAAATTGCACTACTTGATTAAAATATCATTTTTCAAAATAATAAGGCATTTAGAAACTATCATTTAAAGTAAGTTTGAAAAATATTCTTGAAATAACTTGAAAAAAATATTCCTGACACTAATATTCTTTTAGCATTTTCCTAAATTAATTTTATTAAAATGATTATATTTAGAAGGATGTTATTTTCATTTTATAAGTAATTTTAAAATATTCTTAAAAATTGTTTAAAAAATATTCATGACATTGATATTTTAAAAAAATTGCTTATTTGTCTTGTAGATAATACAACACCTTATAATCTTGTTTCGTTTAATAAGTAAAGTTTTCATCCAACAATAAGTTCGTACCGTCTTTAAGTTTACATCATGTATAATAAAAATACTCTTAAAGTTTATTTATGTGTTGCAAGAAATATCTTCATTTTCTATATACTCATATACTTAAATAATTCCTAAAAACACATGCCTACATTAAGATCTCTTGATATGCAAGTTAATATTGTTTATTTCATATACCATCTGTATAGAAACTTATGTCACTTTTGGTCTAATTATTCACTTTGTATAGTATTTGATGTTAATTCGTCGTAAAAAGCTTTGTGACCTAGTGTTATAAATGTTGTCACATATGGGTGATGTTGTTTGAAGAGAATGTTCACATTTAATGTTGCATGGATCACATTTAATTCATTTATATGTCAATGTTCATTAAATGTTATAAGATAAAACTATACAAGTTCAAGACAAGAGCTCTCAACTGTCATAAAAGGATTCACAAGAACTTTTATCTTAACTAAATTTATAAAGAAAATATTTTCAAGTTAAAGTCAATTGAAGAGAGCACCAATGAGAAACAATATGCCTAAATCTTAGTAGAAATACAATTCATGTTCAAACAACAAGCTAATAAAGTGATACATTGTATTCACTATAAGATACTATCTCTCTAACTAGTGATAACAAACTTTGTGATCTCTTGTATCACTCACATCCCTTTAAAATTCTCAACTTGGAGTGATTATGTTTTAAATAATATTCAATATCTTAGTTATGAATGACTGCATTCCAAATAATACTTAGTGGATTAGACAAAAGTGATTGAGTTTCAAATAATGTTTGAAATTTTCCCTCGATAATTGTATTTCAAACAATATGTCCTTAATCAGTTGTAACTATGCATTCAAATAACACTTGTGTTGTTTTAACCATAAATTACTAAAGTCTAAATAATACCTATCTATATTTCATAGTAATGCTTTGCTCGGTAAACTAGCTAAGAGAGAATTGAATGTAATCATTAGAAATGAACCAATATAAAATACATTAAATATAATCTTCTCTCCTTTTATCTCTTAAAATTTCATATTATTACTTTCACTTAATTTGACTGAAGGATTAAAAAAATCAAACTTAAATAATTTTGAACTATGTGGGAAAACTTACAAATATGTTTATCATACTATACTATTAAAAAAAACTAATTAAGACAGTTTATATAAAGTATAAATTATTTTACTAATTGCAACAATATATTGTAAAAAAAATTCAAAACACAAATCAACAATTCTTTATCGTGTTTTGTTGTGGTTTCACACCTAGAAAAGGTTTTAAAAGATTACTCATGACAATAATTATTTTTACAAAATTGTTTTATTTTTCTAAATAGTTTTATTCAGATAATTAGACATTTAGAGGATGTTTAACATTTAAAGGAAGTTTGTAAATATTTTAAAAGAACGTTTAAAACTATACATGAGATTAGTCATTGTAATAAAATTGCCTTGTTTGTTTAAAATAATTTTAGAGGTCTACTAGTATTTACTACTTCTAGTACTCCTTTTACAATAGTTAAAAAATAAACAACATTAGTTGAATAATTTAGAAGTTCTAAAACTGGAAAGAATCATTAAAAAATAGAGAAGTTAAAATTTGTAAATTCTCACTAAATTCGTAAATCCATCATAAAATTTAACCATTGATACAGAACACGTTGTTAAAATTTCTCGTGATATTACATGGAAAAGTATTAATGACTTTTAACATTGCATTTCTATTAAAAGATAATTTTTTATTTTTATACTTTAAATGGTAATCATTTATTTATTTAAAATAATTTGTCTCATCCGCTATCATTTATTTTAATAATAATAAAATATGTAATATATTAATAATTTGACAAACTTAAAAATTAAAAATTATTGAACAATAAATGCAAACAATTTAATGGAGATATAAATTTCATGATTATAATAAAATATTGGAAAACGTAAAATCCAATAAACCCAACATATATGATTAAATTAAGAAAATAGGAATTCTGTTATAAGTATAATAATAGTGATTATTATTATTGTATTGTTCGGTCATCAGAGGATATAACCGACAACTCCCACTTCTCAAAACTCTTGATAATATAAAGATTACAGAGTCTGGGAGACTAGTATACTATAGGGCCACTAGTATACTATAGGGCCACCAGGAGTTACAACCAATAACTAATGCAACATGTCACAATCAGAAAGAGGGGCTAACAACTCCTACACTGAACGGCTAGCAGAACAGGTGTGGCCAACAACATTCCCAACCAAAACAAAGATATTCTTACTACAAAACGCATATGGGACAACAAGTACCCAGTGAGCCCCCGATATGTATGTTTTTATCTATCTTACATTGGGAACAAGCATCTGCCTTCTGACACAAGAAAAAGTTTCAATAAACGACGCACTCCTTATTTAAGAGAGGGAAGGTGAACAAGCTACCTCGTCTCTCTTACATTGGGAACAAACATCCACCTTTTGACACAAGAAATAAGATCCAATAAATGACGCACTCCCTATGCATGCAAGAGAGGGAAGGTGAACAAGCCACTCTGTCTCCCTTACATTGGGAATAAGCATCTACCTTCTGATGCAGGAACAAATCCCAACGAATGGCTTAGTCCCTGCTGCAAAAAGAAAGGAAAAGCAAGCCACATGTCTTCCCCAGTGTGCTAAAGAAAAGCGATCTCAATAGCAGGAAAGGCTACATATCTTCCCTTGACACAACATGCAAAAGAAGGATATCCCCTCTGACACAGGGACTGCATGCCTTTCCCTGCTTAAGAAGTAATGATTGCACATATCGATATAAATAGTGAACAGAAAGAGGAAGAAGGGGATGATTTCCTGAACATGAGAGACAAAAAAACTAAAGAGGAGAGACTAGAGATCGGAAACCAGATACTATAGTTTCACGGGAGATCATTGCAGTTGACCCATTGTAGTTTTGTTCTTAGCCTCCAGGTTCCACCAAAACATTTATTATTCTTGGCCCTCTTAGGCTTTGTTTGGTTGGGGGAGTGGATTTGAGAGGATGGATTTGAAGGGATTTGAGTGGATTGTGTGTGGATGAGATGGTTGTTTCGATTAATGGATGGATGATAAGATTTGAAGGGATTTGAGGGGATTGGTTATGAAAGTTTGGGATTGATTTGATAGATGTTATAGATTTGTTTTTATTTTTTTAATTGATATATTTCTAAAATTACTAATTAACCATTGTGACATAAAATGGTAAAAAATTAAAATGAATTAGATTAAATTGATTTTAATATAAAAAATATAGAAACTGAATTAACTAACTAAATATTTTTTAGTAGGTTGATAATGATTTTAATTAATCCAACCCTTGAACATCCTTATTTTTGTGTGTTAATAATTTTATATTTAAAAGAAAATAAAACTGTTTTTAAAATGAATAAAAAATACTTTAAATAACATCTTCTCCCCTCAATTTCATCATATATATATTGAATCAAATAAGGAGACAAAAATATATTTTTTCTGATTTATTTCAATTAAACATTAAGTAAACATATTTTCATCGATAAAAAATAAAAAAGAAGAACAAATAGAAAACAATATAATATTTATAATATACTTTTATTATTTCTTTTATAAAGTAAATAGTTTTTAGTGATTTAATTATTTTAGGTCAATAATATAATTATGAATGGATAGATTGTATTGAGTATGGGTAGATTGAATGGAGATTAATTATATTATAGCTGTTTTGGAAAAAAGGAAAATATTAT
>Ga0123340_1001811_pt1 | contig 18420 bp, 8 predicted proteins | sample SirMexnodulemix_FD_89961 | JGI IMG/M metagenome (GOLD analysis project Ga0123340, IMG submission 89961) | Root nodule microbial communities of legume samples collected from Mexico - Siratro Mexico nodule mix | ecosystem: Host-associated > Plants > Roots > Nodule | place: Mexico: Nepantla... | reverse complement strand
ATTTTTTATAAAATATAATATTATTTTTTTTCTATTTTCTATATAATATAGTTTTTTTATATATATATTATATATATATATATATATATATAGACACACACACAGACTCAACCTTATAAGGTCTTTTAACCCATATTAATAATATTATTTTTTGTTTATGCCAATTAGGTTTTTTCCCCAATTGATATCTATTTTGAGATTTTTTTTATGTTTACATATTTTTTTCTATTTGTGTCCCTGATGCTTTTTTTTATTTTATTCAAAGTTGATTAAAACTTTGTTTCTACTATCAAGGAAACTTTTGATCAACCTTAACTGTGATTATTTTGATTAATGTGGTTTGAAACAAAAAAATTCAGGTGACATTAATAAAAAATATCTATTAAAAAGTTGACTGAAGAAACTTTTGGTGAACTTTACTATGACTGTTTTGACCAATGTCACCTAAGAAAAATTTTCAACTTATGTCGATTACAAAGTCGACCAAAACTAGATTACAAAGTCGACCAAAACTATCCTTAATCAACAATTTTAAAGTCAGTTAAAATAATCGTGATCAATACATTAGTTAAAAAATATCATCTCATATAATTCAAGAAAAAACTTTTTATTGATATCTATCAAACAAATCTTGAAAAAATTTAGCTAAAAGATAGCATTATCCAATCGTCATTCACTAATATCTTTAAATTATTTAATATTAAAATATATTTTTTTAATTTAGTATAGTAGGAATTGAAATACTCTATTAATCAAAATAAATTAATAAATTCAAATTATCTTATCGAAACAAAATTATTTGATAAATAAAATAATTTGAATGAAAAATAATTAAATTTTAATTCATTTAAATTTGTGAAAACTTTTATAAAAGAAAGTTTTATATAATGAGATGGATGTCCAATCCACGAAGATATATCAACTTATATGCTTAAATGATTGACATAAATTTATATGTTTGAAGTAATTGAAAGTTAAAATTAAAAGATGTAAAACTATTTTTAGTACGTGATCTTTGGTTATATTTATAGTTTTTCTATATATATGAAATACAAATAGTTGTTGTTCTTAAGGACTTGAAAGCTATAACAATTTTTTTTTATATTAGTTTTGAAAGTTTTTTTTCGATTTTATGAAAGATACTTTCAAAAGATACTATAATATTAAAGTCAGTTATCAAATACCAGATATTAAAAAAGATTAGAATAAGATGTATCTTTTTCTCAATGATTTCCTTTTGTTATTTATAATGATGATTGATCTAATCGATAATAATTGTTTTTTCTTTTTGTGAAAGAGAAAGTGTAAAGCATACGAAAGTACTGTTATTTGTTAAAAGATGACATGAAATTCGAAATAAATAATGATAAGGAGTTGGTTGACCGTGATCTTATTATCTTGAGTACATGTCAATCTTGAGCAACTATATTAAATATCTGATTTTGATCGGCTATTATAGGAATCTTTATGATTATATCGTAAAGTTATTTTATCATAAATTCTTGATCGGCTATTATAGGAATCTTCATGACCATATCGTAAAGTTATTTTATCATAAATTCTAAAAAAGTTAAAACTATTTTCATATTTTTAAAAGGGTTTCTCGTCTTATACGATTTTTTTTTTTTAATTTTGTAATCAAGTTCAATTTGACTTGAACATTAAGGTCTATCATGTCTCATATGGATCAATAATATTTATTTTTTTGCATTCAGACAATATTATCAAAATTATATATTAATTTCTAACTTGGTACTAAGATTTTGGCATGAAAGAACTATTTTTTGACAGTGGTTAAAAAGTGAAGCAATCATATAAGCTTGTGCATGTTGGACAGTATGCATATATGAAAGTTGTAACCTATACCCTATATATATAGCATCTCAATTTTCCATTATTTCACAAAAGAAAAAAGAGAGAAAATATTACAACACTTTTCTAGAAGCCTAAGAAGAATTGACCCCTCTCAAAACGTATTTTGGTTCCTAAGAATCATCCTTGCAGCATATAGTAGTTCCCAAGAGAATTAAGATGCCACACTTTCAAACATTGAGGACCAATTTCACATTACATAACTTTAAAGGGGTAATGAGTTTTTTTCCCTGTTGATAATGAATTCCAACACACTTTTCTAAGGAGGGTTGAATGGAAAAAAGAAGCTTTTTTTTTTTTAGAAAAAAAGAAGAAGAATGAAAGCACATACCAAAACTAACTGGTATCAATCCATTTCCTAGTTTCACACCATGTTCATAATTCTTTACTACATTACCTTCATTCAAATAATTTCGCATCAAAGGCTTTCTTAAAAATTGACCAATCTTTTGATTAGCAACAAAATAGACCCCATTTTCCAAGACCAATTGTGCATGGACTGGTCTAACTCTTGTAAGTTCTCATTTTGATGAAAGGGATGCGTGCCTTATCCTAAAAGGCAACCTTTGGACGAGCATTTTATTCCTCTCAATAAAGACAGAATGAGAACTTCACTTCAATTATTTTTATTCATGCACTTCACTTTAACCTACCTCCCTATCAAACATATTTTCCACCCTTTAATCTATTAATATATTAATCAATCCTTTGGTGGTGGAGAAAATTGTAGATGAACATTTCTTAGTATTCTGTGACGCAAACCAAACCAGTACAAAAGAAAGTGACAACGAGAGTTAATTGAAAATTAGAACACTGTCCAAAAAGTGTTTGTATACTCAAAAGTGTTAACACTGCTCCTCTTCACAAAAGAAAATTTAGTTGATTCAATACACTTATGAATGAAGGTTGAACCAATGATTTCTCTACTCTCCACCAAGAAAGAATCTTTGAGTAGTATATATTTAACTTACATTTATTTAATAACATACTGATACTGATTTGATTTGATGGTTTTTCATAACAAATCTTATAAAATAGACTTTAAATTTAACTCAATCTTTTAAAACTAGTTCACAAAATAATATTTGTATTCAGATAAAATTGTCTTATTTTTAGTTGATCTAAGATTATTTAGTGGATGTAAGATTTTCAGCAAATACGATGACAATTGTGTATCCAACACAATGTCAAATATCTTATCTGAGAGTGATGAGAGAAATAAATAGAAAATAAAGTTTAGATAACGGACACAAATACGATACGGACACATACACTTAGACATATGTAATCTCCAAAATATAAAATACAGATATACATATCTATATATATATATAATCTAGATATTTTTTATTATATATAGGATTTTTTTATCTATGTAACAAGTTTATAAGTTTTAAAAAAATTGTTTTATTAGTTTCATTTAAAATTGTGTTGGAATCCTATTAGAATGATAAGACATATAGATAAATATATTTTGAATTAGACACTTCACTTACACATTCGAGTGTCGTACATGTGTGTTGAATACGAGACAAGAGACAAGTCACTTAAAATAGAGTGTGTGAAGCTTTCTAAGTAGAACCCTGCTAAGTGGTTGCTAAATGATTAACATGGTCAAAGGATTTGACTGGTTGTAACAAAATGAGCGAGGAAGAAAGGGGTAATTTGATAGCCTGACCTTAAGTTTTTGTGAGACCAATATGCCAATTTGGTGATGGGGTTTATACATATGCGTCAAGTTTTTATTGGCACTAGAGAAGGGTGATGGTCCTGGTCCTTCCCATTAGGATTATGTGACCACAACAACCCCATAATTTTCTCCACAAAGAATGGCTTCGAGAGGATACCACGTGCTTGTTCCTATCGATATCCTCTCAATAGAGCAAAACAACATTGGTGTCAGTGAAGTACACATTCACTGTTATTTCCTCTCTATTCATCAAGCTCTCAATTCATCAACATCTATTATTGCACGGATGAATTGACGAAACTGAAACCATCCAAACATCCATATTTTAATTAATCCATCACCAAAAGCTAGTGGATTGACCAAAACAAATAAACTTTTGAGTATGAGAGGAAATCAACTAAGGCCTCTGTAGCTTGTAAGAAACAAATGTACATTTTGGTTGCTCCACTGTAATTTCCAAACCCTGTTTGATGTGATGTTTCCTTTTGGAAAGCATTATTAATATTCTTACCAACTGGGGCTCTTCGCTCTTCAATTCACAGTAACAAACAAAGCAAATAGATATTTCAAAGTAATTGATTTCACAATATAATATAAATAGTTCCACCCATATATGTGTATATTGTATCCTTTTAGCAACCAAATGCAAGCATAGAAGAAGCATTAGAAGGACTAAGGAAGTCTACAAGAATAGGGACAGCAAGGCTTTGTCTACAAACAACAGGAACAAAGGGAGTAATTTTTTTATGTCCAATCTAAATCTGAGTGATGAAAAAGAATGGATGTTTCCTAGGCATGCATCAGGTTTGTCTAGTAAGAGGAGGTGGTTGAGGGCACATACACCACAAAGTGGAAGATGGATATCATGTGATTGGGAGCTTAAATGTAAACCTTGTCTCGGTGTAAGGGTATAAGAATACACTTATTTTATGGTCTACACGTTACAATCTACGGCACCACATGAGGTACACATGTATTGGCAAATAACACCACCACACACATATTCTCTTGGTGTGTTTTGAGAGTTAGATGTCTTATCTCTTGAGCTTTTAGAGAGAGTCAAGGAGCTAGGTAATGGGAGTTGGTGAGTGGACACGTTAGTTGGATACCAAAATGAAGAGAATGTGATAAAAAAGTAGTTGATTAAAAGTCAACCCAGATTTAAGATACCTATGCTTTAGCTAAAACACTAGAACTGGTCGTGTCAAAGCAAGAACTGTGGAGGGGTAAAGAGTATCACGGGCCATTCTTAAACAGCAAATGCCAATGTGAATCCATGAACTGGTTGAATTTGTCATAAAGTTACTAAAATCTTACTTTGTAAACAATTGCTAATGCTAAAGGATTTGGATACTGTGGTTCAAGAACTGAAAACACCCCATCATATACGTCCACAAAATTGGAGATTACTCAATGCAAGGCTGGGCCAGCTTCTTCTGTCTGAACAATATCTAGCCACTACCCTGGATATACATCAAATGGAAGATATTTTGTGGTTAAAATGAAATGAAATTGATATCTGAAAATCATATGCAGCATCAGAGATATTTTTTCAAAGCTCAAGTAGCCTATGGCTTTATCTATTGACATTGAATAGTATATTTTATGTGATCAACATTCAACAAAAGAAAATGGAATAGTTATGCATTTCTGATATATAAACACTCTTACAATGTTAATGTATCATCATACATCTGGTCACTGCTTGCTGACATTTATCACTTCTCTCATGTTTTCGTCATCCCTTTCTAGCTGTCTTCACCCCAAATTATCTCTACCAAACATTTTCCATTGCTATAAAAAGGTCCTATATGTACCATTGTACTAAACTTTGCCATTACTTCTGATTTCCCACGTGGATATTACGAATAGAAACAACCAAGATACTACTACTTCTTCCATGTATTTCATTTTTCTACCTCTACTTTTGCTATATATATAAATATATAATCTTGGTAAGTCTCAAAAGATGTTATGATATACGAGTCACGATGTTGAGGAAAAACTGTCTAAGCAAAATAGCATACATCAACACGCAACAAACATCAAACCAACGCTTTCAAACTGTATTTTAGAACATCGAAACAGAGAGTTCAATTTCACCGTCCAGTATAGTGTTCCCTTTCCAATATTCAATTTGGTGAAACAAAGACGCACAATGATCTTGACATAGGACCACGGATTGTGTTTCTCTTTTTTTCTTCTTTTTATATGTTTTTATCTGGTACAGGGGACCATGGTAAAGTAGAAAACAAACACACACGTTTGTGGATCAAGTTTCCCCTACGTACAACTTGGGAGGAGTCATCATCATCTCATCGTTCATGATGTGATAATGGCTCCACAATAGAATGCACCCTCCCTTGTGCCTCTGCTACCCTTATATAAAGCCACGCACCAGCACTTCCATCAATTAACCGTTCGTCCATCCAAGCTCTCAACTCAAGCCTTGGGGTGATGATAGAGAAGACACACTGTGAGAACAAAGGAAACATGGAAGGTGAAGGAACTGAGATGAAACAAGAATCCAGGTTCAAGAGGATTTGTGTGTTCTGCGGAAGTAGCCCTGGGAACAAAAGCAGCTATCAGGATGCTGCTATTGAGCTTGCCAAAGAGTTGGTAACGTCTCACTCTCATGTTTCTTCTGCTAACACTAACATATGTTTCTGCTAATTTGAAACTCTGCATCCTAATGCCAACCTTGTTTTGTTCAAGGAAATTGAACTTGGCATGCGTTGTTTTTGGTTCATCCTTTTAATTTTGCTGGTCTTGGTTTGGCTTCAATGTTCAATTAAACCTCTGTTTGTTTGTTGTTTCTTCATCTGTTTCTTGATACCCCACATGGTTTCTTCATCCACATTTCAACTACATAAACCCCTCAAGAAAAGTGAGGTGAAAAGATTCTGTTTTTATTATCATAGGGAGAGAGAGAAATAATTCATTTTAAGTTTCTTGATTTTTTCATGGATATTTTGTAGTATGGTCTATACAGAGTTTAAGCATCCACCTTTTGGTAGTTTCATGTTGGTGGGAGAGTTTAATGAAAGAGTACCATTGTTGAATTATTTACTTAATTCACTGATTTGGGCACTTTTTTGAATGATGAAAAGGTGTCAAGAAATATTGATCTGGTTTATGGAGGAGGCAGCATTGGTTTGATGGGGTTGGTTTCCCAGGCTGTTTATGATGGGGGTCGCCATGTAATTGGGTGAGCATAATCTTGGTTGTGATTCATCAATGTTGTTGGATTGTATGATATGTTGTTAATTTCAACTATTTCATGTCATGATATTGTCTGCAGGGTTATTCCCAAGACACTCATGCCAAGAGAGGTAATGTTAAGATGTTTTGGAGGCACTTCACCAATCATGATTGCAAATAAAAAGAAAATGACCAAATATCTACACACACAACGAGAGACAGAGAGAATTATCTACATACCCTTTACCTTTCCACCACAATATGCTTTTCTTGTTCCACTCCTACCTATCCTCTTTAGACAAAGTGTTAATACTGTTTACAAAATGATTTCAGTAACAGTGTACAGAAATTTTTACATGATCACAAATTATCAGATATAAAGTGTACTAATACCAAGTTGTGAATTTCTCTCCTTTTTATAAAACAAGTTATACCAAATTAATGCACAAGTAAGATCTCTTAAGCTTTAGTGATTTTGCACCTTACTTTTGTTATCACAGTGTATGGATTTTGCACTTTGTCTTTTGTGGTGATTCTTTTAGGTGTTGGGGTGGGAGTTATGCTTGCTTTCCACGTTGTTTTGGTTTCACATTTGAGTCTTTTTCTATAGACTTATCCATCAATACACCTGGCAACCTGGGGTCATTCCTTCTGAGCCATTTTCTCCCTCTCTCTCTCCAAGTTCCATGTACCCTCCTTAGATTCTTGTGGCAACCCTTATTTGATCTCCATTTTCTTATCATTGATCAGTAACTTTTTCCACCTTTCTTCGTTTGGTCTATTGTTTGGTTTATCTCCCAAGGCAAAATGTCAAGCTATACGATTCCCACTTGAGCCCACTTCTGCAGTACTCATCATTACCCCTCTTCCATTCCTGTCCATGCATTCACTCACACACAGAAACCTCTTTATGGTTTCAGTGATAATTTGGATCCATTTGCGGTTGTGGCTTTTTGCAGATCACTGGAGAGACAGTGGGGGAAGTGATGGCAGTAGCAGACATGCATCAAAGAAAAGCAGAGATGGCTCGCCACTCTGATGCCTTTATTGCCTTACCCGGTTCGTACCACACACCATGCTTCCACCATCTTCCCTCTTAAACTCACATATCATTAAACATCTATCTAACTTGTATCACATAAACCAAAAATTAACTCTTTTCAATGATCATGATTTCTAAGTTAGAAAACAAAAACAAAAACCACCCTTCTAGTTTTTCCTTATGTATCCATATGAACATGTAATTATACTGCATATTTGAGATTAATTATAACTTCAGAAGGGCAAAGCAAGTGATGGGCACTGTAGTGACTGTACAAATTCTGTTCTTTTTTTGTATGAATGTAAGGTTTTTTGGTACACACTACTTTGTTGATGATGGTACATGTCGATTTTTTTATGAATGTGAGGTTTTTTAATACACTACTTTCTTGATGATGTTACGTGTCAATGAATATGTACATGTGACATGTCAACTGCAAATCATTATGTGATAGAATGTCAGGACTTTAAAATTCATCCACAGATGGTTTATAGACATGTTTGGGACAAAATCCACATGATCTATAAGAGATTGTTCACCCTCTGTGATGCAGATGCACCACTTTATTTGTCCAATACATCAACAAAAATCTAGATGGGATCTAAGTTTAAGAACATGCATTACAGTGTAGAATACCCCATCACCAGCCTCTTTTTCTTCTGTTTAAATTATGCTTTTTACATAGAGTCATGCTATTTTCATGCCCAACATTGTTTTTATGTTTGAATTTTGTTATACTTTATATAAGATCTATTAATATTCTAAAAGAAATATTTCAATAAAAAAATTAAAAAATAAACTAATTAAAAAAGAGTGAGATTTACTTTAATTTATTTATCTAAAAAATATATTGTACGCTAAAAAAAATTATTAAGAATAATAATGTGTAGTATATTGGTAACAATTTTTTTCTTAAAATTATGATTATTAATTATGTATGTCTTAAATTGATAGATTAAAAAGCTAAAATTTTAAAAGGAAACAGGACAGATTTCCAAAGATTACTCACAGGCCCAAGAAAAACAAAATCAAGGGCCCCATATCCTTTCTTTCCCTTTTATGATTCAATAAAAGAACTATAAAAGGGGTCATTCAGTGAATCCTTATCTGGGTCCAAGTGAAGTGTCTACATCCATAACCAAATACAATTAAAAAAAAAAACTACAAACAATGGCAATGAAAACAATTAATTAAAATATAATAAAATTGCATAGAAGAAAAGTTATGAAGATCATCATCTTCTAATCTTGAAACTTAATTTTGTATATGTATAAACATTTTAAAATGTGACACCTTGAGAAATAGATAGAAAAATTAATTAATAACAATGTGTCTTCTTTGTGAGTAAAGGTGGCTATGGGACACTTGAGGAGGTTCTTGAGGTCATAACTTGGGCTCAGCTTGGCATCCATGATAAACCAGTAAGGACCCTTTTTAATCTTCAAAGATTTAGAAAGAGAAAAACAATTTCTTAATCAAGTTGATCATGGTTTTGGAAGGTGGGGTTGCTGAATGTAGATGGATACTACAATTCCTTGTTGTCTTTCATTGACAAAGCTGTGGAAGAAGGCTTCATTAGCCCCAAAGCTCGCCACATAATTGTATCCTCCCCATCATCAAAAGAGCTTGTCAAAAAGATGGAGGTAATGTTTTACACTCTCATTCAATCAACAAACTTACTTTACATGATAGTTTGTGAAAGATTGTTAATTTTAAAGTAGTGCAGAGACTATGTTTGTGGAAAAATATGATGTTTTGTTTTACATGTAAATGGTTGTGCTCATTACAATGAAATGAATTTTTGTTTGATGGTTATAGGAATATTTTCCACAACATGAAAGAGTTGCCTCTAAGCTGAGCTGGGAAAGTGAGCAGATAGATTATTCCTCAAGTTGTGACATGTCTAGGTGATTAGAGGATTATGGGAGAATGTGTAGAAACAGTTGTTAGTTGAATGGTTTAAGAGAGAACTATTGTTATGGCCAGAATTGTTTCATGCTATTGCAATTACCTGTTAGTGTAAACTACAGAACTGACTTCTATGTAGCTGTGAAGCCTAACTATCTGCTCAATGTGAATTCTGGTTTTCAGATCACAGAAATCCTAAGATATTTGTTTTCCTTGTGTCCTTTTTAGCTTTCCATTGTGCACTTTTGTTGCATTAAAGCTCAACTAAAAACTTCTTTTTATTCCTTATAGGGACCCATCTCAATAGGTTCGCTGCACTTACTTTTTCACGTCTCGTCTTGGAACATAATATTTCTGAAAATTTGATTTTTTTAAGACTGTAATCTCATACAGTGGAACTGTTCTGTTTTTGATTTGAGCGGTCAAATTTAGAATTGAGTTTGAGAATATTTGACTTTTATTGAGAAATTCCACTTAATTTCAAGCATAACCATCACTCTCAAAGTTAGACAATTAGACATGTATACAGAGGACCAAACTAAATAGACATTTTTTTTTAAATTAGAGAAAAAAATGAAAATAAATTATTTATATCGAAGGTGTGTCAAATTTTAAAATTTAAATATAAATTTGAAATTAAATTTAAATTAGTAATTTTCATTGAATTCATGTTTATCTTAAATGGATTTCTATAAATCAAGATTTCAGATTTAAAATCCAACTCAAATTTAAATTAATATCAAATACTGTCAAACAATGGTATGTAGAGAAATAAAATAAGATTTCTTCTTAAATGAAAAATAAATCACGTTATTTCATAAAAATTAATGTAATTTTATTTAAACTAAAATTAATGTAACTCGTACATTTAAAAACATTACTTGAGTTGAATATATAATATAACACCCAACATAAAAGAAAAAAAAAGTTTATAATAATACCACATTAACAAAATGCAACTAGAGAAATAGCCGCTAGAAGAACTATTCACAGCTTTAGAGATTAAAACAAAAAAGATGAAAAAAAAAAAAAAAAGGTTAAAAGGCATATTACCTCAACTTTTTTCAATATTTGTCAATGTAGTACAAAGATATCACATTAATCTAAGAAAACTAATGTAGTATCATTACATTAGACTGGTTTTAATTTCTCTTTCATATATCGGCTATTCATATTGATGTAAAATAATATTATATTTATTAAATGCAATACTTTTATATTACATTGAGTTATGTAATAAATTGATATAGAAAATGTTTTTGAAATTACAAAAAACAACATAGTTTTTATTTTTACAATGTTAATTGATGTAGTTTAACGGTTGCATGTTAATGTAGTTTTTGGCTTAAAAGAGTGTTTTTTTACTAATGAAGATACTATTAAATAATTTCATAATGAAGAGATTTGTTAAAAGACTTTCGAAAGCAATGGTTAAATGGTTTGAAGATTTTGTATTTTTAGGTACAAATACACTTTTTTGAATGGATCGTAAGATTCTTTCCTAGGGTTGACTAATATAAATATCAACCTAACCCACATACTCGTATATATACATAACATATACGTATATGCGTGTGTATATATGTATATACATTTATATATGTTTATGTGTGCGTTTTACGTCCTAACGTTTTCACCAAGGCCAACTGTGTCCTACGCGGTTTCCACTAGTTCATTTCTACACAAAGACCAAACGCCATTGCAATGATACCAAACTCAAACGTAGAAATAAGAACATTACATACAACAATGTTGACTTCCTCGAAGAGTTTCAATAGATCTTCATAACGAGGATATACATATATATTAAATTATACATGTTGACTTTCTTAAAACTTTTTAAGAAGTCCTCACGTGCATACTTTGAATGGAATGAAAGTAATTCAAAGATGTTATGTGTACACTGTAAAAATATAGTTTAATATGCTTTTCCTTGATTTTATAATTTAACTATACAAAAATGATAAGATAAAAAGAGAAAAGGCAAGAATAAAATAGAAAAAAAATCGACGTGGTAGATAATATTTCAAATTCATTCTTGACTATTTATTTTAACTGCGTAGTAATTATTTATTTTTCATCTAATACATTTTTTATTTTTGAATTGTGTTACTATTAAATTCTCATTATGGTGTAATTTTTTGAAAATAATTTCATTCTTTTTCTTTTTTTATAAATATAAAAATATATTTCTATAATAACTATATTAGTCTTAAAAGTAGGTTTTGAAATGACTGATAAAATTATCAAAATTTCATTTCTCTTAAAACTTTTATATATAACATAAATTGGTCTGAATACTAATCAAACAAAAATCATCATTAATTCTTACTAAGAATGTCAATTATTAGATCATACTAAGTAAATTCTTTTTCTGAAGACCTAAATTGTGTCTCCAAAAGCCCATGTTAGAATATGTCCACCTACACTAATTATTTGAACACAATTGACTAATAAAACAATAATTATTTGAACACAATTGACTAATAAATCAATAGCTAATGTCAATTAGGAACTTACCAAGTTGTAACAATCATTTTCAATTCATCTTGCTCAATCTACATACCCTAAATATGTTTAACTTCTTTTGTAATCTCCAACCGATAACTGATTTGTCACATTCAATTAATGCTACGCCAACCCCATGTGTGGATCCTTCTTCTCTCCATCTCAATGGCTACTCACCAGAAAAGGAGGAAAGTGAAAATGGAAATGAAAACTGAAAAAAATCATATGAATAAAAATGTTGTGTACCCTTTTTTATAGCTTAAGCGAACAAGATACATTTGAATTCTCTCTTGCACAAGCGAACCATTTCCTTGCCATGAGTTTCTTGCGTAGAACCCGCCTAAGTTCGGCCATCAGCCATTAACAAAACTTTGCTGCAAATTTCATTCACGTATCTTCTTCAAAAGGTCAAGCACACCCTAATATATAATATCATATCATATATATATTATGTACCATTTAATGCTTTCTGACTGATTTGATTTATTTAGGCCTCAATCTTTGACAGCAAATAACCCAATTTTTGGTGAATCATATATATATTTCTCAAGCTTTAGGTCTCTTACTTGTTTTGCTCAAGAAGCTAACTAAGGCTTTGTTTTCTCACCTTCACTTGTCTTTGTTGCCAAGATAGTGTGCAATGTACGTATTACTTCCACCCCATGTTCTTTCTCGTGTTTGTTTGTGCCTTTAACGTTATTATAATATGTCTTTTCCTGCTATGTAAAGGTTCCTACGTAAAGGTTATTTTCGGTTTTGACCCTTAAATCATGCTTTAATCTCTAAAGCCCGAATATCAAAATGCAAATAATGAATGGTTTTTTTCTTCTCTAGGAGTTTGAAATATCTTATGAAAATGAAAATATTTGGTTGAGAGAGGAAAAAAAGGCACAAAAACGGAACACGAAAATGAGTTAATATTCATGCAGTGCCAAAAACACAAGGTTTACCCTTTTCAACGGCATCAAATTTGGCTTTCTTTGGTTTCTTAAAAAAAGTGTGCATGAAGTAGTGTATAGTGAATGAAGGTAACGCGGGTGCTAACTTCTTGCTCTTATGCGTTTAGCCCATGTGACCTGTGATGCAATTTTCATGGAACTTCTACGTTCTTTTCTACTAATATATAATATAAAAGCACACAAACCATTGCTCTCCAAATTTCACAAGCCACCCATTGGTCTTCTCTTTCAATTTCAATCACGAAAGCATTTATATTATATATCCAACTCAATCTATCCCTCACGTTGTTTTTGTGTTTATGCATTGAGAAGTCCAAAACTTCATTTCAACACCATTCTAACGTATTTTCAAACACCATTCTCATGCAAAATTGTGATAGCAAAACGGCCATGTGTAGGTACTAACTTTGTCTATGTGTTGTTTTGCAGGTTAGAGGATATTGAATCATCTAAAATGGGGTTTGGTCGAGCTTCGACCTCGAGAAGTGGAGATTACTTGGAAGGGATGCTTAATGACTATGTTGGAGGAAGAAACAAACAGAAGGCTCAGAAAAGTGCCTCCACAAAGTTTGTTGCAGCACTCACTTGCCTTCAGTTTTTCTTTGCAGTTTATGCAACATTTCTATTGTATTACATGGGGCCTTCTATTGATTTAAGAACCAAACCAGAGTTCACATGGGCTACCAAAATTGCCCAACAATGGAAACAGCTTATGATCACACCCCACGTTATTGGCCACTACCAACAAGCTTCTTCCTCTCTCGTCATGGAGGATGTTCTTCCCACAACTCCATCACAGGTGTGTGAGAATGAGAAGATAGACTTCCTGCAGAAGAAGTCCAATGATGTCCAAATGATCAAGTTAAAGAGAGAGCTCTACGATGAGGTGTTGAACTTCCAAAGCAAAACCTTTGGCACTGAGACTCTCCAAGAGCTAATGGCAATGAAGTCCAAGTGGGACTTGAAGGGTCCAAACACCCCAAAAATCACAGTGTTGCTGAACCACTTCAAGAGAAAGACACTTTGTGCTCAGCTTGATTCTTTGCTCCAGCAGACCCTCCCTTTCCATCATGCTTGGGTTCTATCATTTGGGAGTCCCAATGAGGCCTCATTGAGGAGAATTGTGGACACATATAATGACTCAAGAATCAGCTTCATAAGCTCAAGCTATGATTTCAAGTACTATGGAAGGTTCCAAATGGCTCTTCAGACTGAAGCTGATCTTGTGTATGTCATTGATGATGACATGATTCCTGGAAGGAAGATGTTGCAGATTTTGGCGCACGTGGCTGGCACAGAAAAATACAAGAATTCTGTTTTGGGGAGCATTGGAAGGATTTTGCCTTTTAGACAGAAGGATTTCACGTTTCCAAGTTACAGAAAATTTCGGTCCAAGGAGGCAGGCTTGTATTTACCCGATCCTGCTTATGATATCACAGTTGATAAAATTGTGCAGGTGGATTTTCTATCTAGTTCATGGTTTCTCTCTGCTGATCTTGTCAAGACACTGTTCACTGAGACACCTTTTACCTTCTCAACTGGTGAAGATCTGCACCTCAGGTTTGTCAATTTCTACACTTTTACACCATGTTGTTAATCTTTTTTACCATTTTATGAAGATTTTTTATCTGGGGTGCTAAGAGAACATGACTTTGTTTGGTGAAAAGAGACCCAACTGACTGCGAAATTTAGTTGGAAGTTGACCATACAAGTCAAACAGTCATGATTTGACTAAGCCAAAGAGGATTTGGTAGTGCTCAACTAGTTGATATTAGGTTCAAAAACACTAATTAGTAGTACAAGTTGCAACGAATGTTACAACAGGAAATATAGACTGTTTGTCAAATGTCAAACAAAGTTTGTGTGTCTTGTACCAAATACAATTTTTACTGTTCATATTTCTTTTTTTTTTACAGCTAAAACAATTATGTAGATTTTGAAAAACTTTTTACCATCTTGGTAAAGAATGAGAATGTTTTCTTACGAAAATACTAGCACATGGAAAACCATCTAGGTAGAAAATTATTGTTTGAAAAACTAAATTCAGTCTTCATACGAAGGAGCCTTTTTTGTTCATTTTACTCTATCCCAGAAGTCAAATTATCTTTTTTCTCATTTGTCCTCACAAAAAGAAGAAATTTTTTGCCACTTTTTCTCATTCATAGTTTTGATCCCTGAATTAATTTAAACAAGCCAAACCGGTTAGTAGCTAGCATTTCCCTGGAATTTCTGTATGATTATACATGCTGAAAATTCTTTATTATTTTTATTATTGCAGTTATCAGCTTCAGAAGTACAAAAATGCTGGCTCCTTTGTTCTTCCAGTAGACCCTAAGGACAAGGAAACTTGGGGAGATAGTGAACACAGGCTTGCATATGTATCTGAAACCACTGTGATTTTCAAGGACATAGTTCAGGTCAGAGATGATCAATGGTGGAAAGCACTTTCCACTGGTTATGTGACTCAGTGGGCTGCAATGTACCCACAAAAAGTTGATGCACTCTTCTATGCTCACTCAGTTGATGAAGTGAAAGTGCTTGCACCACTTCTTGAAAAATTCAGGAGCACATTTGGCAAGAAGGCCTACATTGTTGTCTCTGGAGGCCGTTTCTGCACTTGTGAAGATGCTGCAAAAGCTCTCAAATGGCCTACAATGGTCTGCAAAGAACGCCGATTCAAGATTTTTGATTTGGCCATTGGATCACTTTCTGGAGTGTCAGACTCAGAGGCACCAGTGATACATGCAGTGTACACCAGCATGAAGGGTTTGATCAAAATTCACAACCCCAGTGTAGTGATCACTGTTGCTGACATTGACCCTCATGTGAGAAAAGCTCTTAAGATGGCATCAGAAACCAACTCAAATGCTACCACATTGGTTCTTTTACCCAGGAAATCAGTGTCTCAAGTTCTCTGGATGGCTGATCTGCGTTCAACAGCATTACCAAGTAAGACTATTGAATATAGAAATATAAAAGTGATTTTTTTTACTGGTTGATTATGCAAATTTTTCACAAATGAAACGTGTTAAACTCAATTTTGCCTTGCAGATTGGAACCGGATGAGGGTTTCTGTGAACATCATCACCCAAAATAGAGCCAATTCACTGACAAGGCTTCTCAAATCTCTAAGCAATGCCTACTATCTTGGAGATGAAATTCCAATTACCTTCAACATGGATAGCAAGGTAGATGAGGAAACTATAAGACTTGTAGGTTCATTTGAGTGGCCTCATGGGCCCAAAACCCTGAGAAGGAGAATCATCCAAGGTGGTCTCATCAGGGCTGTGAGTGAAAGTTGGTATCCATCATCAGATGATGACTTTGGTCTCCTCCTAGAAGATGACATTGAAGTTTCCCCTTACTACTACCTATGGATCAAATATGCACTCATGGCTTACCACTATGACCCTCAAGTTTCTCTCCCTGAGCTCTCCTCCATCTCCCTCTACACTCCAAAGCTTGTTGAAGTTGTCAAAGAGAGACCCAAATGGAATGCCACAGAATTCTTCAAACACAGCCACCCCAACACACCTTACCTTCACCAACTACCATGCAGCTGGGGGGCAGTGTTCTTCCCAAAACATTGGAGAGAGTTCTATGTGTACATGAACATGAGGTTCACTGAGGATGCCAAATCCAACCCTGTTCAAATTCCAAAGTCTAGAACCAATGGATGGCAAGCTTCATGGAAGAAGTTCCTCATAGACATGATGTACCTTAGAGGGTATGTGAGTCTCTACCCAAATTTCCCTCAACAAGCAAGCTTTTCAACCAACCATATGGAGCCAGGGGCACATATTAGTGCAAAAGACAATGTGGTTAAGCATAACAAACAGGACTTTGAGGTCCCATTATTGAAAGAAGACTTCAGAAACTTGCTGCCAGCAATGAAGATGCCCCCAGCATCAAAGCTTCCATCTTTAAACCTCTTCAATCAACCAGTTTCTCTGAAGGGTCTCAAAGCTGCTGGAGCTAAGTTGGGACAGGATGTGCTGAGATGCAACAATGCCACTGAGGTTGTGGCTGTTGATCCAGACACGGGTCTACCTCGTACCTGTTCCAAATTCTGAAAGACTTCATTATTCTGATTAATTAATTAGTTATTCTTTGTTGTTTTCTTTTTTTGTCTGATGCTAAGTTAAGAATGATTTGTACTGTGCTTTTAAATTAAGTGGAAAATAGGGTCAGCGATTTTGCTGCTAAGGGAATAAGAATGAGGTAACTCATGTTTCCCGAAGGGACAATGTGATCTTTCCCAGAGATACAACTGTAATTAATTGTTGATATTCATAAATTACTATGTTAAGATTTTCGGCACAAGTTTACTTAAAAGAAGCTGCATGCCAACTCTGTCGAACCCTTACAAATACTTGGCACTTTTTTCCTATTCTCGTCTAATTTTTTCACCAAATTTTTAGAATAATAAGTAATTTTTTTTATTTAGAATATGCTTAATCAAGTTGTGACAATTTTATTAAAAAAAACAGACCGCTGCTGCAGTCACACCTCCACAGACGCCACCGTCGAGTCAAAACGATAACCCTTCATCCTCCGTCGGCGGCCTCCGTCGATCCACACCGCGCCTTCGTCGCATCTTCACCATAGCCGTGCACCTCCCTAACCCTAATTATTTTCCTTGAGTGAATGGAGCCAAGTGAAATAGAACGGGTTTGTGTGTTTAAGAGTAGCCCATTAATGTCATTGTTTGCACCCTCATTTTCTCTGTGTCTCTGTCAGGACAAATTCTTCCTCCACCCCCGTACCCTCTTCCTGCACCTCCATATAATTTTTTTATTTCCTCCTTCATGAAATTACATAAATACCCCTATCTTAATAAAATCTATCCTCTTCCCAGAAGGATGACCAGGCCATCCGGTTTAATTTTTTCAAAATGAGAACCGGATGCACCCTCCATCCGGTTCACAATTTTAAAAAACTGTGAATCGGATCGCCTAATCATCCGGTTGTTTATTTTGACAACCGGATGACCAGGCCATCCGGTTTACAGTTTTTTGAAATTGTGAACCAGATGGGGGGTGCATCCAGTTCTCATTTTAAAAAAAAATACAAACCGTCCGGTAAGAGAACCTTCGTCCGGTTTACATAAGCCATTTGCGACTTCCGTTCCTTCGTTATTCAAAATCTTTCAATTAATCCTTCATAGAAGCATTAGGTAACCAATTTATGATGTTTATTAGCAATTAGTAGGTGATATTGATGATTAGAGTAGTTGATTT
>Ga0123340_1001804_pt1 | contig 18444 bp, 9 predicted proteins | sample SirMexnodulemix_FD_89961 | JGI IMG/M metagenome (GOLD analysis project Ga0123340, IMG submission 89961) | Root nodule microbial communities of legume samples collected from Mexico - Siratro Mexico nodule mix | ecosystem: Host-associated > Plants > Roots > Nodule | place: Mexico: Nepantla... | reverse complement strand
TATATATATATATATATATATATATATATATATTTTTTTTTAAATAATATTTCTTAAAAGTTTAGTCAATTTAATCTAATATGTTTGATAAATGATTTAATTTAGATCTTTACACACCATATCAAAATAACAGATATAAAGTTACATGTTTTTTTTAAACCAACAGCTTATTTTCTTTGTTTTTTTCCTAAATTTCAAAAGTCTTATAATTCTTCTAAAACACGGAATTTCCCAAAACCTCCGCGTCTAACTATTGTGATTAGATAAAACAAAACGGTAATGAATTAGAGTTTAATTTATGTTTTTTTTTCTAATATTACAATTTTAATATCTTCTTTTTTAATGCATATTTTTTTCAAACTTCACTACTAGATTAATTTTTTTTTCAACCAAATTATATATACAAAATTTTATATCAATATAAAAATTGTTTAATATCTTAATTACCATAATGTATATTGTATATTTTTCAAAATGTAATATAAATTATTTGATTCTTTTGGTTAATTTTAAACTTTATATACACACAGGAGAATAATATTTACTACTTTTTAGTTACAAAAATAATTTCGACTCACTAAAAACCTAGTTCACCTAGTAAGAGAATAAAAGAAAAATAATTCATAAATATACCAGATGATATGATATAATAAAAAAAGAAGTATAAAACACTAATGCATGTTAAATTGGTGTTTAAAAGATAAGGTGTAATAAAAAAACTCATTACTTAATCAATTCTGAATATCATGCTGCGATTTCTTTTAATAAAAAAACAGTGTGATATTTTTATAGGTGCATGTATGACATGCTAAAGTCAATGAAGAACAGGCACAAAGACGACAACATATATGTGTACAGCGTGTGAGATCCAATCCTGTCCATTCAACATGCACGTGTGTTAAGATTAATAATTAAGTAGAAAAGACACCACATGGATCACTGTAATGAAGTTGAATTCAAAGACAAAAATCACAAAACTTGATTCAGTTTCGTTCAAAACTCGTACACATAGTTTATTCTAATCGAATGCCATCGCATAGGGCCATAGCAAAAGTACAAGCCTTAACTTTGTGCTTATCACATTCAACAAAGTTATACTACAAGCCAACTTTTTATGGTAGTGCATGAACCAAACTCGTAGCTCAAAGAGCAGAATCAAATGTCAAAGGAAACTTAGATGAAAAAGTTAGCATGAAGAACAGTGAGAAACTAACTGTGGTTGTTGTATTGAGAAGGTGTTTCATATTGGTACCCTTGAATGTAATAGCTGCCCAGCCATTTTTAGGCATCGTACTGTATTTAAAAGTGGAGGGTCAATGGAATGGTGTTTTATGGGGTCCTTGTGTTTCATGTATGTGTCATTGTGGAAAGAAAGAAAATCTCATGAAGGGGAGGAATGTGGAGCATAGTTCCCACTATACTTGAGAATAGCTGTGTTTGTGGTGTTAAAAAAGGGAACACCAACCCTACTTGAGTATGCCCTTGCAGCCATATACTAGCGTTTATACTCTTGGCTGGCTTAGATTAATGCATCAATTGTTGGTCCCGGAGATACACAAATGTAGTCACTTACCAATGACTTGGTGCACATTTACTATTCGGAGAAGGTAAACTTGCCTTAAAGATTACTTTTGTGTTGGAGTCATAATGATTTGTGACATGTAAAAACCAAAGGAAATGAAATTTTGATGCATACCTGATTTTGAGCAAAGGGGATACAGATCAGGTTGACCATTTAAATTGACAGCATCAGCATTAATTAATTGGTGACCTCCAATTTTATAAATCGCTTCCCAAACTTGCTCATGAGCTTTATTCTCACATTATAAGTCCGTTTGAGTTCAAATGTTTTGTTGCTAAGTTTTTTATAATGCTTGCAAGGTGTTCCTAGATATAATTTGTAATACCTTGGAAACTAAGTTAACTAACTTTTATATTAATTTAATCAAAATCTACAACTTTGTTAAATGTTTTCTGATACTGATAAACATGAAATTTTGTATGTTATATATTAAAAGTATCACCTTTGCACTATTGTCATGTATGTATTCCAATTCATATAAGATTACAGACTCTCCATTATCATAATAATGAAGTAGTGCATTAACCAAATATCTTTAACATGATTAACTACTAAATCGTGTATATGGATATTCATATATTATTTTGTGATACGTTATACAGAGGGAGCTGAATTAACCAATTTTTGTACTAATTTAATAAATATCTTAACTTTGGTAACCAATGATCCTAACAAACATCAAATTCTGTGTGCGTCTTCTTGACATCCTTCTTCCCACATTCTCCTTCACACAAAGTCTTTAAAATGTCATGTAACTATTTGATTATTTAAGGACACAGGACAACTGTAAAGGCTTACCCAATATGATTGACACATCTGCATTAGGTTAGGGAAAAGGGTAGGCACTATGCTACCTTGGGTACACAATTATTGCCCCATGTAAAGTGACTCTTGACCAGTCACTATGAACATGCCACCATAGGTCCCTTCCTCAGTTGAAAAGAAAATCTTCTGCTTGAATTTTCCTCTAGGTTTGACGGGGCACTGAGTGATTACTTCAATGCCATTTGGCCATGGACTCATTGTCTGCTTCTATCCATGCCTGCCAGCCAATTAGAAACAGTGAAGCACTAGAATTATTTTCTCTGATTTTATTCTCCAGAAGAAAACAAAAGTCATGAGACTATGCAATAAATAACACTGGAAAGTGATGCTTCATCTGGCCTTGTTCTAAACAGTAGCATAGACAGTGTCACCTTTGAAGGCAGTTATAATTGGCCCCGGAAATTTTCAATTCACAGTTTACATGTTTCTGGTGTGACATAGTCTGGCATATTTCGCTTCTTGTACCTAAAGATTATTGGCTTTGGGGAGCTATCAGTGCTAAATTCACCAAGAAAAAGATAAACCATTCAACTAAATATAAACCAAACTCGCAATTCAATTAATAAAAAAATTTAGAGAGAAAAGAACCATGCAGTATGCAGCCTCCTGCTAAAAAAGCTAGAGAAAGTAAATGTGACAGTTTAAATTTTTGGTCATGATTACTATTAGGCTTGGAACTGGTAACAGATGTTGTAAGAAAACATGGGATATTATTTTGCTTACAAGAAATTTGTAGTGATTGAGAGTTTTGGGATAAAGATAAACTAAGAAAGAGAACCATAGAATCTGGTTTGCCAAAATCACATCTTTATAAAAAGAAAGGTAAGGTGCAACTGCCACGTTAGTGCTACGTGTTATTCAGACATATAAAAGCTTTGTGGAAGCATTTATTGAGGATTTGCATTTGCAAAATAGAAGGAGATGTTTAATTGGTACAAGTGAGGAGCATTGGATTTTATCATTAAACATGGTGCTTGCAAGATCTCACTGTGTTTAAACATAAAAAGTGCCATGTTTAAACATAAAACTTGTGTTTGTGTTTAAACATAAACTATGTGATTGATGTAATGGAAGAGAGATTTCTGCACAACATATATATAAAACGGAAACGTGATTTGTTCTACATGCATTGCCATTTTAGCCATAACGAGTGCTATGTTTTTATGCAGCCTATAACACTTTACACCCTCAAAGATGCTACCTGCTGAATATCAGTAAATAGCAGTGAATGGTCCCTTATAATACTTCGCAGTATAATGTGCAACAACAAGGTTACAGTTATCGCATACGATGGGTTAAACGGCCTTTATTTTGCATGGGAAAGCACATAACAGCTGCTTTTTGTGAAACATGAAATTGAATACATTTATTTCCAATATCTACGTTCATTGCAAGAATAGCCACATGCGTACCACAAATTATTTCAGCATGAAGGAAATGCTCCTGACGTAGCAATTAAATACGGCAAAGACTGCCAAAATTATGTATTTAATTCGACCAATAATCCAAATAACTTACTCCCGAGCAACTTGAAAGTCATAAGGAAAAATGTGTAGTAGTATTAAAACTGTTTGTCACAATCATGACTAGAATGCCTATTATCTGAATTATGAAATCCAATATTTGAGTTCTGTGAGGTGAATAAGTTGGGGTATGGAAAATTCGAGTAAGCATCAGCTGAAGGCAATTTGTTAAGATGATGAGAGGATTTGTCATCCACTACAGACTGATTGTGTAGGGAAGAACCAAAGTCTTCCTTGGGCGTATCAAATGAAGGAAAAGTTGATAAATGAGAGCATGAAAAGGCATGCTCATGTTCCACATCATTTATGCCAACACCATCATACTCAATTGCAGTATTTTGTTCGGTGAAATGTTCCTTTCCTGTTTCAGATTTATTAACAACGCCTGCATAGAATGGATTCTCAAAGCTGCTATCTGGCACATGTGCTTTATTTTTCTTGGTAAGCTTACTACTAGGGACTTCAGCAGTTTCAGCAGCAGCCAACACATCCTGTGAGTCTAGATTGACTTCAGTTTTTGTCCTAGACAAGTAGGAAGCTGTCATGAAAGACATAAACTGTTTACTTTCCTTTTCACCAAGTGAAGTATGGGGTTTATCTTTGTCTGATCCAAGTGATCCAGATTGGCTTGATGAGTGAACATCAACTTCATTCTGTTTTTCTTCAGGAAGAGACAGTTTTGACTCACATTGACCGCAAAGTTTAATGGGGCCATTCTGACAAGGAGATAACATGTTACCACAATGAAGTAAGAAAAAGTAATAAACTAACAATACCTTAGTCATCTTATTTTTTCATCTGGGGGCAAGTAAATCCTAAATAGTAATACTATGCTATACTTACCAGTAAATCCTCATGTTTTTTAAGGAACTTGGTTTCTGAAGCAGTTGGATCCCAATCTAAATTATGCTTAATAGCAATTTCTTTTAGAAGATTCAGTTTCTTTTCCAGTGAAGGTGTTTGAACCGACAACAGCTCTATTAACTGCCATTGTAATTGACGTGGAGCATAATGTCATTGAAGAAAATGGTTCAACTTGTAAAAACATGAACACTACTGTACAAGATAGAAGGACAAAAATCAAGTGCCTACTTTACATCCTTGCCATCAAGTTTTCTAATCGAATGATCATACTTTTCAATAATTAATAGCTTCTTATCACAATAAGTGGATGAATGAAGATCAAGAAATGAGCAAGATCATTTAATTACAAGAACAATACATGGAGTATGACAAAGATATTCTTCTTCCTAGAACACCATCTTTAACTAAAAAACTTTAAGACAATAGGTTTGTGAGTCTTATTTTTTATATGTTACTTGACTTTTTCACAATGTGAGATTTGGACTCATATTTAGATACACAATGTAAAATTTAGATTCACACTTAGATACCTAACATATTGGATACCTAACATTATGTTACTTATATCATCTCAAAATTATGTATGGAATCAAGGACTCTAAGATGAGCATGACAGCATTTCATGAAATCATCACTTAAGTAGAGTCAACTCTTGAGTGTATCTTATGTTCATGTGCCTATATGTTTCCATTATCCTTATCACATTAAGCTTTTGAATAAACATGCTATGTCATTTTATTGTCTCCAAATTACACTAAGATATACTAAAAATACATATAATATATTTTAAAATATCATAATTAATATAAGTTAGAGTCCCTCAGTAAAAAATCCAACTACCGTAATTATTTGGCAGTACAGCATGATGAAAAAGATATAAGTGAAGTTTTTTTCAGGATAAAAGTTCATGGAACCTGGCGATTAACACTGCAGTCAGGGGTGACCTCAGTTGCTGCAGATACAAAACCCTTCCCATATTTGGAGGCAAATAGGGACTGAACCTGCAATAACTCTGGCAGATCAGCGCATCTTGGAGCAGCAAAACATACACTAGATATTGCTTCCTTCAAGTCGAGGGGACATTCCCTGAACAACATCGAGAAGTCAGATGTTTAACTCGAAAACAATTACACTGGTTAAAGCAAATTATTAAGCCATAATGTGTGTCCTCAGCCATACTAGAGTGCTAGCTCCAAGAGGCCTTTGCATGTATGAAACTAAATGCAAGTGTTTCTAAATCTCGGATGTAAATATAACATTTTAACAACTCCTCTGTTTACAACAAACAAATTGAAAAACAAGTTGATCATCCATATACGTTGTTCTTCCTCCCTCTTACCAATATCAAACACTGTCATTTCAAACACAGGCTTTTATATTGGAATGCTGATTTTTATCAATGCGTGTGCACGTTGTGTGAATGTTTCTTTGTTCTTTGGCAAACCTTTGCGATTGAATCATTGGAAGGCGTGCAACAATAAATTCACAAAAGATTTGAATGATATCTTGAGCAGCCACCATGTTCTCCTCTCTCATAACGTGCTCCACCTATCATCATTATCATCATCATCATCATGAGCAACACACCATGCAGAAAAGTGTTCAAAATCCTGAAACAGAAACATTAAACAACATACATCACGTGTAAGCGAGGGGTGTTATTGATACCTTAACAACAGCCTTGGTTTCTTGACCGGCCTCAAGTAACATAGCAACGTCATTTCGCATCTGCTTCAGCTGAACCTCTCTTCTGTTTCTCAGCAACTTTATACGCGGAATTGTGAGCTTCAGCAAGGTTGCACTGAAAATGCAGCGAATAACTTCAACAGACAAAAATAACAAGTGATGAGCAGATGAAGGAGACATGAAGCAAGTACCATTTGGAGGCTTTAAAGGCTTTGTGGAAGAAGCAATGAAGCTTTGGCATGTTGAGAATGAATCTGTGTATATAGAAAGTAGCAGAGAGCTTAGAATACTGAAAATCGAAGGGTAATTCATAAAGAGGATACCCTTGCTTGGCAAGCAAGGAACCAGAATGTGGGTGATACGTCGATTTCAGATTCATTAAACACATCCACATCTTCACCTTCTTCTGTTCCTGCTTCGTATTCTCAGTGTCTAGGTCTCTCTCTCTCTCTATATATATATATATATATATTTATATTGTGTTAGTGAAATTGTCTATTCTATAAGCATACAAATGGTAATAACAAATAACAAAAACATGTCATGCATAATCAATTATGGAAAAGAGTAGCAATCTGTGACTCTATACTTACAAAAAAAAAAAGGTAGGTAAAATATAATAGAAAGTTTATACAGCAGTAAAATAATCTAGTGAAAATTTAGAAGATAATTCAAAGGATTAGTAAAATGGTCAAATGAAGGGTGAAGAAAATATTTTTTTCACTATAGTTATATTACAAGAATATTAGAATAAAATAGTAAATAGTTTAAAGGTTGGTCAATAAAGTAAGTTGACAATTTAGATAATAATTAAAGTAAGTTATCTGGGTTAGAACTTTTCTACTTTCTAGTCTATGCACTTCTAGAAGTTACTTAACCTCTCTTAGAACTCTTGTTCACTTTCTTGAGTTCTTGACTTCTTCTATAGTTTTACCTTTTTTGATCCATTATCTATCTAAAAAAACTCGTAATCAATTAGAGAAACACTCTATGCTATCACTTCCAGGCAAAATGATGGCACATAGTGTTTCTCCTTCATTGATTAAGAGTTTCATTTGAATGGAGGGTGGATAAAGATGGTGGAAGCTATGGAGAAGTGAACAAGAAGTAATTGATTGATTCTGAGATAAGTGTAGTCAACTCTTATAAATGTCTAGGTTATAAAGTGGAGAATAAGCTCTAATATAGAGAGAATTCATTGAATAAGTGTGACTGAAGTTTTGCATAGTTTCATTCCTCACTACCAGTTGATTTTACAAAAAATCTAGGATCTACCCATAAAAAAGCCAAAATTCAAATTAAAAATATACATCACAAACTTTAGATATAGTGTAGCCAATAAAAATATAATACATAGCATGTCACACTTTCCATGTATTTTTCTATGCATAACACTTTTTAATGAATTTCATAATGTGAGACTATCCATAACATGCAAGTTTAACGTTTCTTATTATACAGCTTTCCTTATTATACAAGCTTGTCTCATAGGATTTAATTAGAAGTAATTTAAAAAAGTCCAATTATAATCTTGGGTAAATTCTATTTTAACCATTGACCCATGTACAAAATCCAAACATTATGTATTTTAAATTATTATAATGCTTATTTATCATGTCTCTAACTTTATAATTTATTTAATTCATGACTAAAGTAGTTAAAATCAAGCATAATGAAATAAAAAATAATAATTTCATCTATTTTAGATGAAAGAAAGGTCACAAATGGAATTAGATTGAAAATTTAAAAAAAAATATCTAAATTTATTTTAACTGAAATTGGGAGAAATATACAGAAAATGGAAATTATTTGAAGAAATGATTACTTTAACATTGAACTTATTCGGAATGGTATTCTTATTATTTACATTTTTTTATGAGATAAAAAATAAATTGAACTGCATTTTATTTTTATATTTGGTTAATCCGAATACAATCGATTCAGGAATACCCATTATTAACAGAATTGTTGAACCTGTAACTATCTAACCCAAAAAAGAAAGGCCTATGAACACCCCTTTCCACTCGCATGTGTGGCGCGACGGCAAGGGTCGGTGGTGGCGGCGGCAAGGTGACGGCAGCAAGGGGTAGTTTGGTCTTTTAACTACTCTGTCGGGGTGCAGAAAGAAATGACCCTGAACCTTTTTAGATGGGCCCGGTCGGTCCAGTCCATGTGTCTTCCACTTAGCACCCTCCATTGTCGCTGCAGAAGAGAGGAGCAGAAGTGAGAGAAGCAAGTAACAGCACGCAAACCACAAGTGAAGTCGTGACCAAAGCTTCACTTCTCTTTATCCCTTTTCTTCCGGTAATTTCTCTTAGCTTTCTGTTCTAAATTCCATTGTTCTTTATCAGTTGCGTTACATTATTCTAAGTTCTAAAAACTACCTTTACTTGTGACTTCTATGATGTATTCATATTAATCATCTGGGCTTGTTGATTATTCACAAGTTTAAACCTTAAAGGTATTTTTGCTTTTAATTTTGGTTGGATAAAGAAAGAAGCTATATGATAATGATTAATTTCTCTCAGGTTTTGAGTGTTGAAAACATTTCATTGACAATTGATCAAACACAATGAGTTCTCCACATCTTCATGATGATGAAGACGATAATGAACCATCTTTCATTGATGAGGCTGACATTATCCATGAAGTTGAAATGGATAATGAAGATCTTCCTGATGCTGATGATGATTCTGAACTTGGTAGGGACTTGCTGTAAAACCTTCTGAGCCTTTATTTCGATTTCTGTAGGTTTATACGTGGCATTTCTTGTGTATTATTTCTCTATTATGTGAAAAATTTCAACTGTTACTTTTCTGTTTTGCAACTTCATTGTGTTAGAATTGAGATGTATTTTTTTTTTCTATGTGATGATATATTTGATAATGATATTCTTTTAAACCATTTCAGAGGACGAGGATGGTGATTTTGTGCACAAATTCACTGCTCATACTGGTAAGTTTTGTACTTTTTTGTTTGTGTTTATGCATAGCTATCCTGATTCTGTCGAGCCTTAATTAGATTGAGGTCAAATTATGGATTCTAATCAGATGTTCCTCAACGGTTTTATTGACAATATATTATTACTACTTTCCCTTTTTCAAATTTTGAAGTCGTGTATTGTATGTTTGCAAGGTATTACCAGGGAATTTATGGCATTTTCTTTGTTTTGTTGAATTCTTATATAGGGGAGCTGTACTCAGTTGCCTCCAGCCCAACAGATGCAGCCCTAGTAGCTACTGGGGGTGGTGATGACAGAGGATTTCTCTGGAAGATTGGCCAAGGAGATTGGGCTTTTGAGCTTCAAGGTATTTGCATGACTCTTGGGTTACTTATGGATTGATATTTTTCCATTTAGGACTAGTGCTGTTGCATAATAATTGGTAAAGTCAAGAGATGTACTTGCAATTTATTAAATATCCAAATGATTTTGGTATTATTAATTTTGTGCAGGTCATGAAGAATCTGTATCTAGTTTAGCTTTTAGCTATGATGGACAGCGTTTGGCATCAGGAAGCTTAGATGGAATTATTAAAGTATGGGATGTATCGGGAAATTTGGAAGGTAAAAAACTTGAAGGTCCTGGAGGAGGCATTGAGGTGAGATTGTTAGTGAAAACAAGGTGTTGTTTTTGTAGTTATTAGTGACAAAATATCAACTGGAAATGTAAAGAAAAAGCCGCCCATACTTTTCTTGTTTTTCCTGTTGTAAATAATTGCTAAGTTAGATGTCATGAAATTTTTCAGTGGCTTCGGTGGCATCCAAGAGGACACATACTCTTAGCTGGTTCTGAGGATTTTACCATTTGGATGTGGAATACGGATAATGCTGCCTTACTTAATACATTTATTGGTCATGGTGATAGTGTAACCTGTGGCGATTTTACTCCTGATGGTAGTATTTCTCTTCATCTTAGTGCATTTTTTGTTAATTGTTGTTATTGGTGCCATATATTTTTACACTCTTCCATTTATTTTTACTTGATTGACCTTAGGGAAAATAATATGTACTGGATCTAACGATGCAACCTTGAGAATATGGAATCCAAAAAGTGGAGAAAGTACTCATGTTGTGCGGGGTACGTAAATTGCTCTGTGTGTGTTTATTGTGATTGCTTTCTATTCCCTGGCAATACATTTTGTTGATTATTCATGCCTTCAGTCTAAATAGTCTGTGGTATTACAACTCTCTGTGGTTATTTTATTTTGAAAACATAATCTTGAATTTTCCACTAGAAAAAAGGATAGGATGCAGTAGGAGCAATTTTTAAAATCAATTAAAAGCAACTTCACATGTACATTTTATCTATTTTTCTTATATAAAGTAGGGACACCATTCATGAGGTGAAACTTGATGTACATAATGTCATGATAGTTTCACAAAAATCTAATAAGTTCCCTTTCATCTGCAAACTTTCTTTTTTTCCTTCTATTTCCTTTTGATAACCTGCTACAATTTGCTTTCTAGGCCATCCATATCATAACGAGGGATTAACATGCTTGACAATAAATTCAACTTCAACTCTCGCACTTTCTGGTTCTAAGGATGGATCTGTTCATATTGTGAATATCACCACCGGAAGAGTATGTCTTTCCACTGTATTTGATATTCATTGCACTGTTTTCTTTAGTCTATTTGTCTTGTCTTGTTTCTTTGCCTTTGGGTGTGATATCTCATTATTCTGAGAAGTCTTTGGCTGTGTCTTGACTTTTGATAATGTTTCTAAAATTTGTGCCATATAACTTCAAGTTCTATATTGTACTGAAATTTCTGAGACAATAGTTGCTTAAAAGAAATTTGGGGTAAAATCATCTAATCAACTGGTTGATCCTAACTATGTTGGCATTTATCCAAAGAATAATAGCCTCCAATGTTAGTTGGAAAAATTTGAGTGAAGAACATTTTTTGTTGGATTACTGTTGTCTTTGCGATCAGATCATAGAGCGTTTAGCAAGACTAGTTTCAGACTATATTGTACCGATGTTTTTGCAATTTAAATTTCACAATTGCCTGAGTGGTCTGATGCTTGATTTGACACTAATTTGAAACCGGTTGCCATATTTTCTCCAATATGTATTGGTCAAGATCGGTATATCTTTGTTATGCTCAAATATACACAGATACTAGTTACTTGGTGGCTTTTGTGTATGGAAATTGACTAATTAGTTAGTTCAGCTTGGCAGTTTGTAACCTAGCTAGACTCTTAAGGAGGTCTTTTCAATTTTACTAGTTTTGTGCTTTATGGAAATCTTTCTAAGAATTTTGTCCTTAATACTGTTGCCTATCACTTTATCCTATGCTAATTGTCTGTTTGTGTCTGTATTCTACAGATTTTATTAGCTTCCTATTTTGTCTCTAAGAAACATGTTCCTGTTTGACAGGTTGTTGATAATAATGCCCTTGCTCCTCATTCAGAATCCATTGAGTGTGTTGGGTTTGCGCCAAGGTATGTATTATGATTAAGAGACTTCTCATAACCTATCTATATGTGCAATCTTGCACATTTTCACTTACCATCCATTTACACAATAGAAATCTTAATGGACCCATAGGTTTTTTTGAAAGGGACGAAGGTGATGATGATGATATAGGTCCACCAATGTAATGTTACGGCCAAAAGTATATAGTATAGTATTGTGGAGTGTTTGTTTCACGTCATCGTTTTTTCATTTCTGGGAACATGAAGTTGAGAAGAAATATTCCTGCTTTGATAGATGGTTATGAAAATATATTCTCTGATAACTTTATTTCCAAGAAATGACCCCTTCACATTTTAGACTGTGTACTCCAATGAGAAGGGAGTGGGTATCCCATGTGAATGGAAGTTATTGCCTACAATAACTACCTCTTTTCACTTTGTCCTTCTCTCTTTGTTTTCTTCTTTTTTATGTTTTAATTTAAGTTAAATTCTTTCTAAAATTATTAAATACCAACCAGACATGTTTATAGGAATATCATTCCTGGGTATAATATTCCAAGGAATATGATTCTTGGGAACACAATGATACTGTCAAACACGCCTTCCCTTGTTGATAAAAGGATGACAGGCATACTGTAATAGGTTTTGTTTATTAAGATGAATGAAAACCAAGTGTCATGGCCTCGATAATTGTTATTAGACTTACTATGCCTGACCTAAAAGTTACACACTGATTCAAGAAATAATTCCTACTTATTTCCAAGGAATAATAGACAGCAAAATGATTCAAATATGAATAGCTTATACGTGTGGAATTTTGAATAGTTTGTTCTCTTAAATTGTATGACAGTGGTTCCTGGGCTGCAGTTGGAGGCATGGATAAAAAATTGATCATCTGGGATATAGAGCATTTAATACCCCGAGGAACCTGTGAACACGAGGTTTGTTGTAATCTTGCTTTTTGTGCATTCATTGACTAAATTAGTCTGTTTGCTTTAAAGGAATTTTGCCTTGTGGACAGGATGGAGTGACATGTTTGGCATGGCTTGGTGCATCATATGTAGCTACTGGTTGTGTGGATGGTAAGGTGAGATTGTGGGATAGCCGGTCTGGTGAATGTGTAAGAACATTAAAGGGACACTCTGATGCCATTCAGTCGCTTTCAGTGTCTGCTAATAGGGATTACCTTGTTTCGGCCTCACTTGATGGAACAGCTTGTGCTTTTGAGGTTGAAAATTTTCGGTAAGCAATCCCTGTTGTATCATTGCGTAGGATTGAGGTTGTCAATCATCAAAGCAAAGCCCTTATGTTTATGTCCTTGGCTTGGAGGTGTGGTGTTACTATACACAAGCCAGATTGTTATTTTTATGCAGAAAGCAAAAACTGAAAATTTTAGAACAAAAGGTTGGATTGTTTTACATCCTTTTAATATTATTGTTTTAACGTTCATTCATAAATTGTGTATTATTATATGTACATGTTTTTTTAGGGATTTTCACATTTACAAGTTGACGTGGCCCGGAGAACAAATAAAGAATCTTATAAAAGATACTTCGGCATCTTATCAAATCTCGTTGCTGGCCAAAAAGTAACTAATTTATAACTATTGTAGACGCAGTTCACAAATTAAAAAAATGGGCAAATTCAAAAGGATATTTTTCAATTAGGGCAGTTGCATTCTGCACCCTCCATTTTTTCACGCTGCACCCATATAAAATTTGAAATTTCAATTTTATGCTTTTGAAATTTGTATTTTGAATTGTGTGATTTAAAAGAAACTTTATATTTTAAAGTGTATAATTGTATTCTTGAATCTACATTTTGGAATATAAATCCAGAATATAAAATATATATCTTAGAATATATAATTTGGAACATAATTTTATATTTTAATTGTAAATTCTGAAATACAGATTTTATCAATTCTTAAATAAATTTATTTTTTAAAAAAATTAAATATATTCTGAATTATAAAATTTGAAATATATTTTTAGATCTGAAATTACTTTCTAAAATGAACAAGTCAAAATATATATAACCTAAAATGTATTTTTAAATCTAAAATTACATTTTGAAGTGTATTGGGTTTTAAAATGTCAATTTAAAATACAAAATATATATATTGAATTGTACGTTGTGATATTTTAGATCGCACATTTTAAAATATAATTTAATTTTTTACTTGTTTAAATATACAATTCAAAAGTCTTAAAGAAAGGTAAAATTAGAATTTTAAATTTTATGGGGTACAGAATGCCACTGTCTTCAATTAGTAGTCCTAATTCTGCTAAAGCCCAACGAATGTCGTTACATGCCCATTGTTAACATTGAGCTGTATGGGTTCAATTTTCATTTTTATTCTCATTTTTTGTTCTAAATTAAGGCTTTTCATTTAGTTTAATTTGATGGGCATGCACTGAAAAATATTTAAAAAACCTCAGATGGTATGACTTTTAAGTTTATGTCAATTAATGTAAAATTCAACAACTTTATATGGTATACGAAGTTTATGATTAGATGATAACATGAAATCGTTTTATATTGGTATTAAATAATTTATTTTCTCTTCAGAAAATAAGTTATGTGTTAACTATGTAAAGTAGTTTTATATTGTTATTCAATTATAAATTGTCTGTCTATCATAACTTTTCTAACTTTCACCGTGATCACTTTAGAAAATTATACTAAGGCTGTATTTTTAGTGGTTAATGATATAAAAGTTTTGGCATTAACTAGGCGTAATTATTAAGATTTATTTTTATTGTGTTTTTAGGTTTAGTTTTTCAAAATGATTTCATAAAATAAATTTAAACATTTTGTATGAAAAAAGAAGGAAAGAAAATTATGTTTGATGCCATTTTTCCATGTCTGACGTATGTGGAAGCCAAATAAGTTATCCTGAAGATTCTTTTGCTAGCAAGGAGAACCAAGTTATTCCCGTTTTTCCTCGTCATGAGAAAAAAAAATCTGAAAATTCCACTAATCACCATTAATATTGATGCTTCAATGAATAAACTCCATGTATTATTCCTTGCCTACAACGGCTGGGAATATCCTCATAACATCAAATATCCTTATAACACCTCCAATGCAAAAAAAATTATAAATTTTTAGTTAATGAGTTTAATCATATCATATTTTTTAACATTCTTACAAATTTTCCAGTTTTATAAGAATCATAGTTTCATATTTTTTCCTATTTTAATTTTTTACAACTTAAAAAAATAATTAATTATGGATTTGTTTTATTTTTAAGATCCAAGTCTTATTAAGACTCTCACTGAATCATATCAGTGTATATTAATATATGTTTTTAATTTAAAATTCTGTTTAAGACTGATATATTAAAAATACTAGAGTATTGATATTCATTTATGGTGTTTGAGGTTTGATAGTCCAACAGGAGAAGTATTGTCAGAATTTTCTTTTACTTTGTTTTTAGGATATGTTTGGTGTAAGTTTATAATCAATTATTAATGGTCTGTTAAATGTTTGTAACTCTTCTCATTTGTTTGATAGTACTCATGAAAATCATATCATAAAATTAGATTTTTTTTTTCCTGTTACAAAAGAATTTTGCTTAAAAAAAATAAAGATTCTGATTAACAGTTATAACTAATTAAGTTTAAATTAAATATTTTATTTTATTTTTCATTTCAAGTAATCGACCATTTCAAATTTTAAACCATTCAGTACAAATAATTATAATTTAATTTTTAAAATTTAATATAAAAAGTTGTTGTTTCAGTCAGTTCCGACAAAATAGATTACCTTAAATTATTTTTCGTCTAAAACATACAAAAGTAAAATTTTAAGTATATGTAAAGTTAATTACTTAAGTAATCTATTTTTAATATAAATATACACTGAGAATGAAAAAACAGATTAGATGATTTATGAGTTCATTACAACAAGTTGTTCTCGTTTTTCAGCTTTTAAAAAACATGTCTGAAAATTGTTTTAAAGTTTCGAACAAAAAATACATCAGGTGTTTATTGTTTTTCTATTTTTGAAAATGAAAACTTTTTTCAAATAAATAGTAATCAATTTAGCCCTAATAATTTCATTTACCGTTTTTTTAATTTATTTACATTTTGTTTGAAAATGACAAAAAATTAAACATTAAGCTTTATGGATAGAATCTCGTATCGTATATCCAAAGAAAATTATTTGTTTCCCATCTTGTAAATGAAGCTTGTTCCCTTATGTAACTTCTTTCTTTGGCCGTGTGTGAAAATTTTACGCGTTAATACAGTATTTAATTAAGATTATTTAAATTTATATTTTTGTCTAAAAGAAAAGAACGTGTCAAACTTAATTTCATTTAGAGATTTGCTCAACCCCTGTTTAGAGTTTGACTTCAATTTTTTTCGATAGAATCTCATAGTATCGTTGAAGTTTCATATTTTTAAAATACTTACCAGACTTAAAGTTTCTAATCTCCGTCTAACTGTGCAGTTTGGGATAATTTTAGAAATTGTTTTGTTATTTTCTTTCTGTTTATTCTAAATCCAAAATTACACCACTAAAAAGTTATTGTTAAAGATACTTTCGGTTTGAAATTACGCAAATTATCAAACACTTTAACTTTAAAATTCTGGTTTTCAACTCTTCAAAAAAAGTTACCTTGAACATTACCTACAATCTCCCTTAATTGTTTTACTGCATTTTTTTTTTTTTTTCATTTTAGGGTCAAATAAAAAACATTAACAATTTCAACCTAATTGTTTGTGGTTTGTCACAAACGAATTGATAGTGACAATGAAAAAGAGGGTGGGCATAATGGAGAGTTTGAACACATCCTTAATTTCCCAAACGGTGCCATGAAATTAGCAATTTGTGTCTTAATTTATTGGCAACTTGCTAATATTATGTTATTTGTGTCCAACTCAATTCTACAGCAAAAAAAAAAAAAACCTCCAACTTGCAACTTTCACTTTCCTACACAAGATAACTATGTTGACATTTAACTAAATAGCATTTATGTTTGGAATAACGTTTTGTCAAATATCCAATCATGCTTCTATAGTAACAATTCAATTCTCCACTCATTCTTCTACTCCACACAAAGAGTGCAATTTATAAGAGCAAATTTTAATAAAGATTATAGATTAATAAAGATTAACCAGAATATCATCACCCAATTTTACACTTGATTTAATCTTTAAACGATGTTATAAGTCTGTGACAGTGATGTAAGATATTTAATCTTCCATCACATGTCCAATCTAATTCCACAGATTCTAACAGTTCTTTTAATATAAATTCCTATGATAAAATATAATCACTTATATTTAGAAAAATGTTTGACACATTATTATTTTAATTTTTAATAAAATGAATTCTGAAGGTTAGAGAAGTTCTGAAACAGTGAGAAAAGATATGTGTGGTGGGCATGGAGAAAGAAAAAAAAAAATACATTGAACATGGCAATGCAGGAGTTAGGAGGACAAAAACTGTCTGAGATCTTATCTGAGCAGAATCATGAGACACTGGTGACCCTTTCGAGAGACCATTGTCACCAAATAATTGAATTCAATATTTTTTAAATTTCTGTAACTTTCTAGCTACCTAGCTAGTAACCAAATTTTAGGCCATGATAAACAAAATTCAATCTGAATAATAAATATTTAATAATTTTGATAGTTTTTACAACAACCATAGGTTAACTGATGATAATTTTTTATATTTAAATTGACATTAAAAAATAAAATAAACATTATGCAAAAATAATAATTCAGTGAGAGTTGAAGATTATTAATTATTAAGATGTGATGTCTCTTTAATTTTGAGGGTACATATTAGAGTATGTTGTGATTTGAGTATGTGGTTTGTTGAATGGACGGTTTGTTTGGGTATGGAGTGGAAAAGAAGCTAATAGGGATAACTCAATTTTGCATTATATATCAACCATTGTTTATGCTTCCTTCGTTCCGTATCCTATTCCAATTACTTATCTTCAAAAAGTTGTTCACCAATTTCAAGGACAAAGAAGATATATGTAACCAAAAATAATTTATACTTTAACATTATTAATAAAACAATGAATATCATTTGGAATTATATTATTGTAGGGGTAGGCAATAAAATATGTTCAATTATGAAGAATCGATGAATATTAACTCCATCATTGGTGATATTTAAAGAAAAGAACCATATGAAATACTCAAAAATCACTAAAAGAAAAATATTTATCATGCAAAGAAAAAAAAATATATCCATAATATTTGTAGAGGTAATGAATTTAATGAGTTTTTATGCCTTAATTTAGGTTGGATTTTTAACCTCTTCATTTAGCCTTTATTTGAATTCAATAGTTTTTATTTGAATTAAAGAGTAAAAATGGGGAGCACAAAAGGAAGGAAAGAAAAAAAAAATCTTAAGGAAGAAAAAGAAAATTAACAAAACCTGAATTATCTGATTAATGTAATAGAATAAAAATATATTCAAATATTAATAAATATTTATATACTCGTATATTAACTTTAAAATGTGTCCAATCATATAAGTTGAATATCCTAATATAAAATAATAATTAATTATTT
>Ga0123340_1001802_pt1 | contig 18446 bp, 16 predicted proteins | sample SirMexnodulemix_FD_89961 | JGI IMG/M metagenome (GOLD analysis project Ga0123340, IMG submission 89961) | Root nodule microbial communities of legume samples collected from Mexico - Siratro Mexico nodule mix | ecosystem: Host-associated > Plants > Roots > Nodule | place: Mexico: Nepantla... | reverse complement strand
TCATGTAAGTACATAATATTTTAATTAAAAAATAAACACTTAATTTCTACATCAAAAGTAATTTCTATATAATTTTTTAAAAATTATTTTAATTAAGATAATTTTTAACGTTAAATTTTAACGTTGTTACTACCATATAATTAAATTATTTTAATGACATCGAGTAATGTTTTTATTATTGATTAATGAATATTATTAGTGTTATATTTTTCAAAGATCAATTAAACACACATGACGTGTATCATAACTTCAATTTGTCAATTAAACACATTCTTAATATATATTTATTAAGAAACTAGAAACAACTTTTATTAAAATATAAAATATTTGATATTAGTAGCATAATTTATAGAAGTTATTTTTGTATTTATTATCTTCTTAGTTATGAGAATGTAAAAGAAATTTATGCCTTACCAATGATTAGTCCAAATCCTAATCCTAATCTTTTGTCCCTAACACCTCATTCACACGTCACGACACTGCAACATTTAACCTTGTTCTCAAAGGCAAGTAAGTAATTACAACCTTAACACCACACATACCAAAATCTCTGTCTGTCTTAAGCCCACACGCTTAAATATCTGACACCCTCACACATCATCTCTGCCCAAAGCAAAAGCTGCAATCTTTCTCTCTCCCTCTCACTCCCTGTTATGTATTCTCACTGGCTAATCATATTGGGTGTTGGGTGTGTGAATTGTGATAGATAGATAGAAAAAGAGAGAAAAAAAAAAAAGATAAATGAATGAATGAATAATAACAATAAAAAAAGTGTATTTTGATAAAAAGGAGGGAGAGAAGCCGAAAGGTAAAGCAGGGGAGTTGAAGAAATATAATTAAAAAACGTAACAGAGATAAGGAAAAAAATTAGTAAATAAAAAGGGGTTTGGTTTGGTTTTGTTGGGAGGAGTTGAAGTGGAAGAGAGAAGGAGAAACGCATAGAGAGAGTGTGGCATTGAGTCAAAGGCGATCAAAGAAAGAGTGAAGTGGTAAAAATCTATGTGTTGATATAGATGGGTGGTGGAGGAACGCTCGTGGAAGGGATTCGACGATTGTTTCAACGACGCGCTTCTACCTCTGCTGAAACCCACAACAATGCCAACAATAGCCGTGTCCACGTGAGAGATTTGCGCGCGCAGTTGTCTTCCATTCCCAGCCACGACCTCCTTGTTGACCCTGATTTCGATTTCTCCACCTTGAAGCCCATCAAAGTTCCCGCACAAATCCCCTTCAGACCCTCTTCTATGGATCATCACAAAAAGGTTCTCTTTTTCATCGCCCCATCTCCTCTTTTTTCTTACTGCCATCTCTTTTCTCGTGCCTTTTCCTTTTCTGTTTCACTTATTCTATTGGGTACTGCTCAAGTTTCGTTTTTTATATTTTCCAATCCACTCCTTTATCTTCTTCTGTGATTGTCGTTTTGTCTTAACGTTTGCTGGATCAATTTGGTTGTACCCTTTTTTTCTTGTTTCTCTCTCTCACAAGATGCCAAGGCATCGAGTAATTACCTGATGCAAAAGAGAAGAGGCATAGTTTGGCATGATATTGATTAATTCCTTTCCCAGTCACTTTTCTCTAAGTTCTAGCTAGATGGGGGTGTACCAACCAGAAGGGGTTAATTTCTTGGATCAAGATGAGTCAAGATTTGAATCCCTGTTGAGAAAGAAATATCCACATTTAACATGTGATATTATCGGCACAAGATTGCCCTGGATGCAGAAAACACGTGAGAAATGAAAAAAAGAAGTTCTGTGGTGTGTGTTCAGCTTATGGAGATGAAGTACCGAATTTCATGGCATTGGTAGTTTGTGTGAATGTTGTGTCTTTTTTGATGGATTTTTTGCTGTATTTTACACGTTAAGGTAGCACTTGTTGTAGGTCAAAAGAAAATATCAGATTAAGTTATAGTCGTCAAATTATGTTTCTTATGGTTTCTGGTTATCAATCAGGGTGCCCCAGAGTCAGAGTTTTTCACTGAGTATGGAGAGGCAAGTCAGTACCAGATCCAAGAGGTTGTTGGAAAAGGAAGTTATGGTGTTGTGGGTTCTGCCGTTGATACTCACACGGGGGAAAGGGTTGCAATCAAGAAAATTAATGATGTTTTTGAGCATGTATCCGATGCCACACGGATCCTTAGAGAAATTAAGCTCTTGCGGTTGCTTAGACATCCTGATATTGTGGAAATTAAGCATATTATGCTTCCTCCTTCCCGGAGAGAGTTCAGAGATATCTATGTAGTGTTTGAGTTGATGGAATCTGATCTCCATCAAGTAATCAAGGCCAATGATGATCTCACACCCGAGCACCACCAATTTTTCTTGTACCAACTTCTTAGGGGCCTCAAATATATTCATACAGGTATTATATCTTTGTTAGAACTAGGTCCTTTACTTTTTCAGATAATGATTTTAAACTAGTGCAGCGTTTTATTGCAGCAAACGTGTTTCATCGTGATCTGAAGCCAAAAAATATTCTTGCTAATGCTGACTGCAAACTAAAAATATGCGATTTTGGACTTGCTCGAGTTTCATTCAATGATGCTCCATCAGCTATATTCTGGACTGTGAGTACACCATTTTGTGACCATGTTGAACTGTTGCATTTATCAATTATTTTCTTTCTGACTTTTAAAAGTAGAAAATTGTATATTGCAATCTAGGTTTCTCCCTAAACCTGTGGCTGACTCATTTTATCTACTTTTGAATAAGGATTATGTTGCCACTCGGTGGTACCGTGCACCGGAATTATGTGGTTCTTTTTTCTCAAAAGTAAGCTTCTAATTTTCTTTTTACAACATCTTTTCTTCGGTTGTATGTAATATAAGCTATTGAACAGGCTTGGTGTGTTGAAATAAGCTTGCAATTTTAAAATTCTTGTCTTTTGCAGTACACCCCTGCAATTGATATATGGAGCATTGGATGCATATTTGCAGAAATGCTCACTGGGAAGCCATTGTTTCCTGGGAAAAATGTTGTGCACCAATTGGATCTCATGACTGATTTGCTTGGCACTCCTCCTCCCGAGTCCATTGCAAGGGTTAGTATATCAAAATCTAATTTGAAGTTTTCTGAAATCAATAGGGCAGGCTTGTGTTGTGACATGGTGTAATTGGAGTATTTCTTTGTTTCCAATGTTCTATTTTTACAAATTTATATGTTTTCAAGATGCACCTTATGGCTTTATCCGCTCTATACAATATCCTCTAAGTATATAAAATTTTAATCTTAATTTTGCAGATTCGAAATGAAAAGGCTAAAAGGTATCTCAATAGCATGAGAAAAAAGCAACCAGTTCCATTCTCCCAAAAATTTCCAAATGCAGATCCATTGGCTCTTCGATTACTGGAGCGCCTACTTGCATTTGATCCTAAAGACCGTCCATCAGCTGAAGAGGTTGGTCTCCTATCCCAAAGGGCAAATTTCATTGATAATCACCTATGAGGATATTTCATTATTTCTCTTATGCTTGTGACACCAGGCACTAGCTGATCCTTACTTCATTGGTTTGGCAAACATAGACCGTGAACCATCCACTCAACCCATTTCAAAACTTGAGTTTGAATTTGAGAGAAGGAAATTGACCAAAGATGATGTTAGGGAGTTGATTTATCGAGAGGTATGATCGTAGCACATTTATGTAACTACTGCTTCAATTAATTGTCTTCTACTCTTTTTTGTCCTGTGATAATAATTCTTTAAATATTTCAAGTGAACAGATTTTGGAGTATCATCCCCAAATGCTCCAAGAACATCTTCGTGGTGGAGATCAAACTAGCTTCATGTATCCAAGGTAGATGTGCTACAGTTAATATCCAAAGCACTGTTTATAGTCCTGCCACAAGGGACAAACAGTAGCTCTTCAATACTAAATAAGATAATAAGCCAACTTTTACTGTATAACGTTTACTGACACCTAATTTTATATCTTTTAACAGTAACCCCTGCTTGCATTATTGTTGTTGAACCATGTTTTCTATTTATTTCTTAACTTTTTGGCAAATACTTTCAAAATCTTATTCCCTTTTGAATATAAATTTTATTGATGCTAATCCTTAGAGTTAAATTTTGTACTGAATCTAGCATTTCTGATGGCTAATTTTCCATTTACGTTCCACACTTCATCTAAGAACTCTAACATGGAATGTGAAGTTCTTTGAAATTTAAGCTTTCATTGTTTTGGTTATTTGTTGGTAATTCTATGTTATCTTGTTGCACAGTGGGGTTGATCGGTTCAAGAGACAGTTTGCACATCTTGAAGAGCATTATGGGAAAGGTGAACGAAGCACTCCATTGCAGAGACAGCATGCCTCCTTACCTAGGCAAGTCTTGGTTAAACATTTGGTTGAAACTTGTCCAACATGTTCAAATATTGGATTGACAACTTGCACATTAAACAGCCTTTGTCTTGTTCTTTTGGAGATTTCATTGGTTTCACATTTGTTATTACTCATGGATTTTAATCTTAGGTCCAGATTATTAATGTCTGTTCAAAGATGAGTTTGGCCGACAAGTCTGTGAACCTTTTCTATAATACTCAATTTCACTTTATGCAGGGAGAGAGTTTGTGCTCCCAAGGACGAAAGTAAACAACACAACGATTCTGAAAATCAAAGTGGATCAAATCTACAGAGTCCTCCAAGGTCTGATGCGACAGGTTATCAAAATGGAACCTCCAGACCAAACTGCAGTGCACGTAGCTTGTTAAAAAGTGCGAGTATTAGTGCTTCGAAGTGTGTAGTTGTGAAACAAAATAAAGATTCAGAGGTAATAGCTAACTATATTTTTCAAGTGCATGGCTTTATGAAAAGAGAAATTGTTATATGGTTTGAGAACATGAGATTCCAACCAATATTTAGTAACCACACACATGTAAAACACATTCTTCACTTTATAAAGAAGTGTTTATAACGTGTCACATAAAAATAAGTTGGAACCACATGGTTTTGGACCTCATAATAATTTCTTAGTTTTAGAAATTTTTAAATATGTGGGATAATTGGTTTGGTTGGAATTTTTGTTGTGAATAAAATATATTGATGTAACTGTGTTTGTTTTGCATTAGCAAGAGGCAATAAGGGAGATAAATGATGAGACGATGGAGTGATAGATGGTGCTGCCCTCCATGCTTGATTATGATTTTGGTGTTGCTTCGTGCCTTCCTTCCATGCTTTGATTCTTTGCAGAATGAGAGAGAAGTGGTGATGGTGGTTTGAAGCACTGTTAGTGCTAGAAGCTCACTTTAGGACTAAGCTCGTTAGTCATATCATCAAATGCCATTTTGTTTGTATTACTGTTGTAACCATTTGTTACTGTGTACGGAAAACGCAATGTATTATACTACTCACTCATGTTTTATTTTATTATTATGAAACAGATCGAAATGAGAGAATGTTAGCCAAAAAAACATGCCTCAGATACATTAAATACTCTAAATTGTTTCATATTTTGCTTAATAATTTTGGCCTGTTGCTTGCACTTCAATGGGCTAACATGTAGGACCCTTGTAATAATTAGAGTATAATAGATTACATTGCTTCAATTTTCAACCATTGTAATAATTCCTCATCCATCAAGAGTCACATCTCCACTTGGGATTGAACGGGACGACAACCATTATCATCTAACAACGGTCTAGATAGGTTTGCAATTTATCATCATTATTTATTCGTGAAATTCTATAATAAATGAATATTAAAATTAGTCATTCACCAGTTAAAATGGATAATGGTGGTCCAAAACGCAAGTAGACCACGCTATAAGATTAGATCCAAAGCATGTTGGATTATAAAAGCTTTAAAGTAAAAGAATGGTTTATTGTTAGAAAATTTTATTTACAATTTGTTGGATCTTATAATATATAAACTCGTTTAAGAAGTAATATTTGAGAATAATTTTTTAAAACAATTTAAAATTTATTTTAAAAATAAATTTATCTATCACCTTTTCACGTATAAATTAGAATTTATACATTAATGATAAGATGATTAGCACTTAATAAACTCTTGATTAAACTTTGTTAAACCAATCATAATTCTATTTTAACAAAAAATATTTGCCAATAAACAAACTCGGAACATTTTTATAATTTATCGTCAGATTTTATAAAAGTGCATAAAAGCAATTACAAAAAGGGTATAACAAAAATTAATTGTATACTTAAAATTGTTGTATACAATAAATACAAAATAAGAATTAAGTTGTGTTTTGCGGTAGATTGAAAGTCAACTTACGATCACTCTTCCTTCATGTCCCGCCTCTTAACTCCTTAGCAGCCATAAGGGGACCTCAATAAGGTTAAATAAAGTACTGTGAACTGCGTTCAGCTTACGTCATTAGTTGGTAGTTGCTATCACGCTAGTTGGGGGTTGTGATTTATCGGGTACCGGTATATCCCCACGTTGCCAAATAATTCTGTGAACTGCATTCAGCTTACTCTTCCATTTATTCTTTGCATGTCATGCAATTTGATTAACTTCTCTGTGATGTAATTCTAAGAAATGCCACACTCCAACTTCCATCAGATGATTATCATACTTTGTGATTCTGAGTAAGGCCGTTGCAGTTCAGATTATCTGATCACCCTTGTCAGCTTTATGCATTCGCGTGGATCAATACAGACATAAATGTGCTTAACATTGCTTTCAGCACATCTTCAATCACATAAATACGTCGAAAGAGTACAACTATTCTTTTAAGTTAATTTCCACCATATCTGTCCATTCTTACCAATAATCCCCACAGGAACAAATACCTTCATTGAAGTGGTGAAACCGGTTAGAATCCCTTAAGATAATCAATCTTCCAACAATCTTGGATATGTGTTTGATGGCATTATGACAATCTTGACAAACACGTAAGTTTTTCATCACTCGTATTGGTCTGCCAGCAGGAATAGTCAGAATTCCAAATGCTACAGCCAATTTCTCACTGTGATACTTGAGCATGTGCTCCTTTTCTTCCTCTTCCACATCATGCAAAACCAATTTTGTTGAAGAAACATACCCGTCACGTTTCATTTTCAAATCTAGCTCTTCTAAGAAGGCATATATTCTATCCTTTTCTGGGTGGAAACAATCCCCAACTGCGAATGTATGAATCTTGTTTTGTACTTCAACCCAACTATATCCAGTTACCTTCTGCACACCAACTTCCTTCATTCTTGATCTCATCTTGCCAACATCAACCCACCTACCAGAAGCCGCGTATAGATTTGAAAGAAGGACATACATCCCTGAGTTGTGAGGTTCCATCTTAAAAACCATCTCAGCAGCCTTCTCACCCAGTTCAGTATTACCATGAATCCGGCTTGCCCCTAATAGAGCTCCCCATGATGCGGCACCAGGCTCAAAAGGCATGTTTCTCATTAAGTTCTCTGCTTCTTCCAGGCGACCAGCTCTTCCAAGAAGATCAATCATGCAAGTATAATGTTTTGAACTTGGTGTTACATTGTAATCCTTATTCATTGAATAAAAGTATTCAGTTCCCTTGTCTATCAAGCCAGAATGACTACATGCAGATAAAACACCAACCTGAAATATAATTAGAAGAAGAATAAACAGAAAGTTAGAACACAGGAAAGGGTTAACGAAGGCATGCCACTATTGATTTGTAGAGACAAACAGGATTAACGACTCCTTTTTAGTTTTTTTTTTCTCACTAATTGATGTTCACAGGGCTAAGAAGAAAGTACTTGAACAACCATTAGTTGAATTTATTTACAGAAAAAAATAAAAATAAAAAAACTTTACTAAAACAAGGAGGCTGCAGTAAAAATGAAGATACCGCACAAATGAGCAAAACTAAGGGAATCTTTTATTAGTGCAGGGGGCACCTATGTTACATCCTATCAGATAAATAAAGGTAAGAGGTTCAGTAACACAAGCTAGACAAAACTAAGCAAATTGACATTGTATACAAATGCTCTAGTAGCATTTCTGATAGGATTTGCTTATCGAAGTTGATGATAGTGACAAAAAGAAAGACAAAGTCAGAGAGACGGGTGAGGCAAAAAGTTGCAGACTGAGCCAACTGATGGAGGTGAAAGCTCAGAAAGACCATAGCAGTATGTATACTCTCTCTTTCTCTTACTCCACTTTTTTGTCTGTACTTTTTGGTAGTTTTTTGTGTACTTGATGAAATACTTCTCTTGCAACAAATTTAAAAGCACACAACGCCATGCATCACTCATAACTAAAGAAATTAAAATTTTCCAACACAATGCTAGACAAGTAGTGGGGGTAAAAACCAACAAAACTGTCTTAGAAAGTTATCTTTTATACTAAGCTATTCCAATTAATATGGTCAACTGGTCAAGAACATTCTTAACACCATATACTACAGCAATGTCGATTTCTTCGTGAACAAATGACAAAGTAACAACATAATGTGGCACAATATAAGTAATAGATTAAGAAAATGATAATATACTACAGTATTACTAACAAGGATTAATTCCATATCAAGAGAGATAGCAGGTTCTAGAGTATGAGATACTGAGTACAAGCAAACAGAGGAACGAAAGGTCCAAGGGATTCTAGAGTGTTCCAAGTCTTCCATATGCCCAATCTAATTCCAGCCTAAACCTTTCCAATTAAAACTTTCCAAGCTTATACCTCCTAGAAACCAAACTGGATGAAATATGAAGTACTGATGGTACCCGTTCAAATTTCCACACAACTGGATAAATCAGTAGAAACTGATGCAAATAACAAGCTCTAAATGAAAAATCTAAATGCTTATGAAATGTATAGAATATATACCATTGTAATCTCATCAGGTTTAACGCCTCCTTTCTTCATTGATTCGAATAAAATTAAAGCCTGTCCACCAAATCCATGCCTAGCATAACCAGCTATCATCGTGTTCCAAGAGACGACATCTTTCTCCTCTATTCCTTCAAACACATTATTAGCTTCATTTGTGCTGCCACATTTAAAATACATCCCAAGAAGCGCATTTCCAACAAAACATCCAGTCTCAAATCCTGCCTTCACCACCTGCCCATGAACTTGTTTCCCTAACTCCAAGGCAGCAATATCAGCACATGTGCTCAAAGCACAACTAAAGGTAGACCTATTGGAATTTTCCCCATCTCGTTTCATCTCCACAAACATGTTAAGAGCCTCCTCAAAGTGTTCATTCTGAGCATAGCCAGCAATGATCGCTGCCCAAGATACACAATCGCGCTGAGGCATCACGTCAAACAATTTTCTAGCTTGAGTTATAGCTCCATTCTGACAATAGCCAGTAATCATGGTATTCCATGAACTTATATTCCGACAAGGCATTGCTTCAAACAACTCCCTTGCAGTGTCCATTTTCTTGTCTTGCACATATCCCGCGAGCATTGCATTGTATGAAATTTCATTTTTTACAGGCATCTCATCAAAATATTTTCTTGCTTCATCCACCATTCCATTCTGCACATATCCAGAAACCATTGCTGTCCACGTGAACACGTCCCGAACCGGAGATTCACGGAACAACCTCTTAGCCTGAGACAAATCTCCAACCTGGGCATAACCAGAAATCATAGTATTCCAGGAGATGACATCCCTAACAGGCATTTGGTCAAAAATCAGCTTAGCATAGCCCAACATGTTTCTCTTCACATACCCACCCATCAAACAATTCCAAGAAATCAATTCCCAGTCCGATTGGGACTCAAACAATTGCCGTGCCTCCGCAAGTCTCCCGTTGTGAACATAAGCTGCAAGCAGCCCATTCCAGGAGATGGAATTCCTGTGAGGCATCCTATTAAAAACCTCCCTTGCCTCGTCAACAAATCCATTCTGGGCATACCCAGACAACATGGCATTCCAGGAAACAACATCCTTTTCGGGCATAAGGTCAAACAACTTGCGGGCTTCGCCGAGCCTGCGGTTCCTGACATATCCAGTGAGCATAACGTTCCAGGAAAACAAGTCCCTCTCAGGCATTTTATCAAACAGGTCCCTTGCGAGGGAGAACTTTGCGTTCCTCAGGTACCCAGATATCATGGCGTTGTAGGACACTGAACTGCGGCGAGGCATGGAGTTGAAGACTCGGAGAGCAGAGTCGCAGTGGCCATTGCGCATGTGGGAAGAAATGGTCTTGTTCCATGTCACAATGTCAGGGTCTTTGACTTTGACGGAATTGGTGGTGGTGGATGAAGACTTGCTGCTTCTGCTTCGTCTTTTACTCCTATAACTATTCGTAGAAAGATAACGTGAATTACACATACGTAAGTTTCTCACAACATAGACATACTTGATGTGCATTATATTGAAAGCCTTCATCAGTTACCATACTAACTACCTAGTCCAGGTATTATGCTTCCTCGTACACTGTCTTCTTCACCATGCATCAACTTGTTCAACCATCAAGATACCGATTACTTATCTGTTACTAATATTTGCAAAGATAGGTTAAAAACCTTCATATACTATTAAAGTGTAACACATTTTTCTTTTCTAAAAGAAAAAAGGTTCAACTCTCAAAATAAAGTATAATTTAATCATTTTGTCATTTCTCAAGGAGAGCTGTACAATTTACTTTAATTAATTCAAATAAAAACTTTATCAATTTTTATTTTTTGTTATATTCATTTTAATTTTGTTAATGATTATTTATCTGTAATGATAGCATATTTTATATTTATTCAGTTCAAGGGAAGGTACAATTTGTACTTACAATCAGTTTAATTTTCGTCGTATTTCACACCGTTACCAATAATCCCCACAAGAACAAATACCCTCACTGAAGTGGTGAAATCGATAAGAATCCCTTACAATTATCAACCTTCCAACAATCTTGGATATGTGTTTGATGGCAATATGACAGTCTTCACACACTCGCAAGTTTTTCATGACACGTATTGGTCTACCAGCCGGTATGGTCAGAATTCCAAATGCTACTGCTAATTTCTCACTGTGATACTTCAGCATATGCTTCTTCTCCTCGTCTTCCACATCATGCAAGACCAATTTTGTTGAAGGAACATACCCTTCTTGTTTAATTTTTAAATCTAACTCTTCTAAGAAAGCATATATTCTACGTTTCTCTGGGTGAAAACAATCCCCAACTGTGAATGTATGAATCTTGTTATGTACCTCAACCCAACTATACCCTGGTGTTTTCTGAACACCAACTTCCCTCATTTTCAATCTAATTTTACTAACATCAACCCATCTTCCTGAAGCTGCATATAAATTTGAAAGAAGAACATACATTCCCGAGTTATGAGGTTCCATCTTGAAAACCATCTCAGCAGCCTTCTCACTTAGTTCCATATTGCCATGAAGTCGGCTTGCACCTAATAGAGCTCCCCATGTGGCAACATCTGGCTCAAAAGGCATGTTTCTGATTAAGTTATGTGCTTCTTCCAGACGACCTGCTCTACCAAGAAGATCGACAGTGCAAGTATAATGTTTTGAATTTGGTTTTACACCATAATCCTTGTCCATTGAATGAAAATATTCAATACCCCTGTCTGTCAAGCCAATATGACTGCAAGCTGACAGCACACCAACCTGAAATATTATTAGAAGTAAAATGATTTTTCTGGTAGAATAGAGTAAAAAGTCAAGCTAGTGCATTATAGATAAAACAATAATATTCATCATTCATAATTGATTTTCCATTTTCTCCTGCGGAAAGAATACTTAGCTGAAAGATAGGGATAGCTTTGGAAATGAAAATACCAAATAGAGGAGGGAAACAAATTACTCGTATCAATGCAAAAGGGCTACTACCTATTTGACAACTTAAGAGACAACGTCAAAACATACATAAGATTATCCTTTGCAGTTGAACTTCTTGCCTGCATTTAGTGCATTCTAACATAATTTTACTATCCATGTTAACGATATAGTGGAAGAAAGGCAAAGTTAAGAGATGGGTAACAAAAAAAGTTGTAGACATACAGTCTATTTACATAACTAAAGGGATAGAAGGTTGCTCATAAAAATGATACTATTTCTCTTGTTCCATCTGCTTTTTCCCGTACTCCAATAAAGTAATTCGTCTTCATTAAAACGAAGCACTAATATATATGATATATATTGCATAGCTAAATAAGGGAAATCAACTTTACCGACATAATATCAGGCAGGCGGTGGAGTGGGGACATCTTGCCACTAAAACCATTCGTATTAAAAATGTACCATTCGCATTTAGCTTGAATTTATTTCCGTTACATAGGTAGGTAAATAACATTTTTAACTTAACACCATATATTATGCCTAAGGCATTTTCCTTTGGACAAATGACAGCAACAAACGATACACTACTAAGATGAAAAAAGATAGATGATAAGAAAACAACAAGCTTTGTTCCCTTCACGGAAACAGCCTGGATTCAGAGAATCCTAGCAGCAACCAGGTATTTCCTTAGGAGATGATTAAACTGTGTTAAGTATAAATTTATCAGAAAATTGAGTTATAAATCTGTGTAAGTTAAAAAAAAGTGAAAAGTAAGCAGTAATGACAAAAGTTTTGCATAAGAAGTGCGTAAAATATGTGTACCATGGTAATCTCATCAGGTTTAACCCCTGCTGTGATCATTGACTCAAATACTGTTAAAGCCAGCCTACCAAATCCATGCCTAGCATAACCCGATAACATTGTGTTCCAAGAGACGATATCTTTATGTTGTATTCCTTGAAACACTTCATAAGCTTCATCTATGCAGCCACATTTACAGTACATTCCAACAAGTGCATTCCCCACTAAACACCCATTCTCATACCCTGTCTTCACCACCTGTCCATGAACTTGTTTCCCTAACTCCAAAGCAGCTATATCAGCACATGTGCTGAGCGCACAACAAAAGGTAGATCTGTTTAAACCTTCTCCATCTCGTTTCATCTCCACAAGCAGGTTCATAGCTTCTTCATAGTGACCATTCTGAGCATAACCAGCAATAATAGCTGCCCAAGATACAGAATCACGCTTGGGCATTCTATCAAACAAGTACCTTGCTTGAGAAACATCACCCTCCTGACAATAACCACTTATCATGATATTCCACGAACCTATATTTGGAAAAGGCGTTGCCTCGGACAATTTCCTCGCCATGTCCATTCTCTTGTATTGCACGTAACCAGCAATCATTGCATTGTACGACATCTCTCTTCTCTCTGGCATTTCATTGAAAACTGTCCTCGCTTCATCCAACTTTCCATTCTGTACATATGCACACACCATCGCTGTCCACGTGAAAACATCCCTTACTGGAGACTCCTCAAACAATCTCGTAGCCTGTGACAAATCTCCATCCTGTGCATAACCTGAAATCATGGTATTCCAGGAAACTACATCCCTAATAGGCATTTGATCAAAAAGAAGCCTAGCATCACCTAACATGTTTCTCTTCACATACCCACCCATCAAACAATTCCAAGAAATCAATTCCCAGTCTGACTTGGACTCAAACAACTGTCTTGCCTCCTCGAGTCTCCCACTCCGAACATATGCTGCAAGCAACCCATTCCAGGAGATGGAATTCTTGTGAGGCATCTTATCAAAAACTTCCCTTGCCTCATCAACGTGCCCACTCCGGACATACCCAGACAGCATGGCATTCCAGGAAACAACATCCTTTTCGGGCATTGAATCAAACAACACGCGGGCATCACGGAGTCTGCGGTTCTTGACATAGCCAGTAAGCATTAGATTCCACGAAAACAGATCTTTGGGCATTCTGTCAAACAGGTCCCTTGCAAGGGAGAACTCTCCGTTCCTCAAGTACCCAGATATCATGGCGTTGTAGGAGACAGAGTTTCGAATGTGGGTAGAGATGACTTTGGTGCATTTCAGAATGTCTGGGTCTTTCTCTTTCAAATGGGATTTCGGACAATTGGTGGGTCGTTGAAGTTGGAAGTTGCTGCTGTGTAACTGTCTCAAGTTGAACTTCCCGCGCATCGTTTTTGTGTCCTAGTAAACACTGAGTTATTTTGAGGACCATGATATAGAATTTTAAATAATAAAATTATAAAAATAATGAAATATAACATAATAATTAAATATTAATTAAATTTTTTAGCTTAAGAAATTGTTTCATTTAAATAAAAATTACAATAAAATATTTTGAAAGTAATGTAGTACCATTAACTCAAAAAAAAATAACTTTTGTAGTGAAAAAAATTTTAGTCAAGTTACCAAATACCAAAAAAAGGAAAAAAAAAAAAAAAACTTACTAGTGAATGTCTTACATTGATGACTTAATAAATATAAAAAACAATATTAGAGTATTCAATTCTATTTTAATATATCATTATGAATTTAAGTTATATATATATAAAAGTTATATGTATATCAATATAATATCTCATATTTGTATTTAAAATAAATGATGAGAATGGTTTTAATTAGACTTATTAGTTTAATTTAATTCACTTGTATGTATTTTAACACTCAAATTAATTAACGGTTTAAGTATTATAAGATATTTTGAATTAGACTAACAATATTTGTTGTTTTAAGATTATATTTTTATTTATAGACCTTTAAATGAATTCTTTAATGAGTGGGTCATATATTCAAATTATCAAGGGTCTCTTATATGTTTTATTTTGTATATTTTAAATAATGGTAGTCTGTCATGTGTTTTTTGTCAATGACACGTAATCAGAACAATTTATAATATTTGAGATGTTAAGATCTTGATAAATCTCTGAAACCATATCGTTAAAGCAATTAAGAAGTAGACAAAAATCAACTTAATAATATAATTATAGATTGAATTGGTCGATTAATAAACCTTATAGTAAACTAAATAATATTGAAAAAATTAGTTTTAATGTAAATGCATAATCATAAATTCTTTCCAAATAATATTAAAAGAGCTTAAATATATTTAGTTTTAAATTCTTTTATACAACTTTGGAGTTAGATATACCCAATTTCTTTTTAATACTAATGTGTTGCACAAGTACACTCGTAGTGGAAGACTAAACATTACAATAATAATATCCAGTGTAAAGAATATATCAAACTAATCAAAATATTTAAAAAATTAAACGTACTTATAGTTTATGTAATTTTATAAATAATTAAATATTTAACTTTTTAAGATGTGATATTTTAATCATATTTTACATATAATATAATTATTAACAGAAAATGTTGACATAAAAGACAAAAATATCTCATTATATAAGTCCTATTTTATGATGTTTTAATTTAATTTTGGTAAATTTTCTTGTATTAATTTTAAGATTTTTTTCACAATTTTTACTCTACAATTTTATAAGATTTATACTTTCGATAATTGTGATAGTAAAATTAGAGATGAAATGCGTTTGAGTTAATTTTAGAAAATTGAGAAATGAAATGGTAGATTTAAATTTTATTATTATTATTATAAAAAAGGAGAAAAAGAAGAAGAAAGAAATGGAGGGAACGAGCAGTTTAAATAAGCAAAGGTCCTCTTCCCATGTCGTGTCATCAATTTTGAGCGCTCGGGTTTGGTGGGACCCACTGCGTTTGAAAATTGAATCGAGAAAGTAAGAGATGAAACTGAAGAAAAGCACCCAAAATTTAATGCAAAGAATAAGCAATCACCACTTCCAAACACAGAAAACTAGACTAACCTTCAGTTTCACTTCATTCCTCCAAAATTCAAAAATCTGAGAGAGAGAGTGAGAGAGAAGAGAGTGATGGGGTGCGTTTCTTCCAATCTTCTCAACCAAGACGAAGAATTCACCCAACTCGGTTCCTCCGCCTTGGGCCACCACATCGTCTCCCTCACCTCCACCACCTACGGCCTTCTCACCCTCGACCCACCACCCACCCCTTCCACACCTCCTTCACGTTTCACCCTAGCCTCTCTTTTCCCCTCCGAACCAAACTCCGAACCCAAGTCCCTCTGGTCCGAACCCCGACCCTTCCGATCCGAACCCGAGATCATCAACTCCTGGGAACTCATGTCCGGTCTCGACGCCGAAAGCTTCCGTTTTTCTAAGGAAAACTCCAACCCCAACCTCCTCACTCCCACCAAACCCGGTCCAACCCCACCGACCCGGTTCGAGCGAATAACGCCCCCGAGAGGGGAAAACCGCGTGGTGATCTACACGACGACGTTGCGCGGCGTGCGGAAGACGTTCGAGGCGTGCAACGCGGTGCGCGCGGCGTTCGAGGCCCTGGGCGTGGCCATCTGCGAGCGTGACGTGTCGATGGACAGCGGGTTCCGGGAGGAGCTGAGAGGCTTGCTGAAGGGGAAGCAGAGAGAAGCGATGGTTCCTCCGAGGGTGTTCGTGAAGGGCCTCTACATCGGTGGCGCCGAGGAGATGCTTAAGGTCGCCGAAGAGGGTCTTCTGGGAGAGCTGCTTAAGGGGTTGCCGAAGAAGAAGGTTGGTGCCGTTTGTGAGGGGTGTGGGGACATGAGGTTCTTGCCTTGCTTCAACTGTAATGGAAGTTGTAAGAGTGTTGTGAAGGAGGGGGGAAGGGTGTTTGTTGTTAAGTGTCTGCATTGCAATGAAAATGGCTTGGTCTTGTGCCCTGTTTGTTCTTGATCACTTTGCTGCCATAATAACAATCCTTGAATTCCATGTGTATAAGGAAATTTTCTTTTTAATATTACCCTAATTATAGAACTAAGAAGTTATTGAAATGAATGATTCAGAAAGATTTGGTGGGAGAAAACTTTCTATGTACGAAATCCTTCTCTAATACTGCTATTTATGAAACAGAGAAAATAAGATTTCTTGTGTTCTGTTTTCATTGCTCTGTTTATCAGTTACCTCTTGTATGTGCAATTTCTTCCTCCCTGGGCAAGTGTTTTGCCTTGCAGCTTCCACGTTTGTATTTTTAATTTCACTTTTTGTGCACATTCATAAGTTTTTGGTCTTGAATTTCAATAAAAGCAGTATCAAAATAAAGAATTAAAAATTCCTCACTTTTTCTCTATCATTGGTGCTGTTTTTTGACAATGTAATTCAACTTTTTTTTTTTCCTTTTATTTAGGTGTGTAATCTGACATACGAGAAAATTTCTAATAATCATCTTTTGACGGAGGTATTAGGTGTTGAAATTCAAGAAAATTGATAAGGACTGAGAAGTGAAATTAAAGTATTATAAAGTTATAATAGTGATAACTTAGAAAAAGAAATAGGAATGAAATACATGATATTATTTGTATGATCTCATACCAAAAGTTGGGATGAAATTCGATAAAGGAAATGTGACGTATACTTTTTACAGCTCTTGTGCTTATAGAGTAGGTTTTAATGTAAGGAGTTGAGATCGATTTGATAGTTATAGAATTCTTCGAAAAACAAGTTATGAGTTGATGGTCGTGAGAATTTAGGATTATAGAAATTATTTACGTTCTAAGATAATATTTACATCACATAGGAAGAGTGTTAGAACATTTACATTATATGTAATCAAAAGGTCCTAACTTTCTCTATGGAATAGAGTGAAACGAGAATGATTTAATATCTTTTGGAGATATGTGAATGTAATGGTAGATTATTCATATTTTGATATATAAAATATATAGTTTAGAGTTTATAAAGTGATCATAACCCTTAATGGGCCAAATTAGTTGAAGACACGTTAACATAACCCATTGTATTTCTTAAACACTCATTTTTTTCTCCACCCATAGTTTTCATGTGCACACCTACAGGAGTAGTTAAAAGCTAAAATTGTCCCCTTGTTATCACCATTCCTTCTTGTCGTCGCTGAGCCTTCCATATCAATGTTACCATTTTTTTATATCATTTATGAACTTAAAATAAAAAAAGATTTTAAATTATAAATCTAAAAGACTATGATATTACATAATTTCAAAGTTAAAAATTACTTTTAAATTATATAATTTTTAAAAAACTTTCTTATACACAAAATAACTTTTAAATTATACAATCTAAAAGTTTATTTTTCATACACCACAGTGAAAAATTATGGAGGTGCAAAAGGAATTAATGGGGTGCAAGAAAAAATCTCCTTATTAGATTGACATAACATAATTAATTAAAGTGATTTCTTTTTACATTCCCATATTTTTCCTACATAATTATGAGAATCCTTCCTTTATCCTTAAAGAATAAATTTCGAATTATATAATTTAAAATTCATTTTTTGACATAAATAAATATTAAAGTTATTATTTCATAAAAAACTTTAAATTTCACAATTAAAAACTTTTTTATAAAAAAATAATTTCAAAATTATACAATTTAAAATACTTTGTTCTTTTAATTTATTCTAACACATTGCATAAACAATGATAAAAATAATATCATGAAGACGACTAAAGCAACAAGGTGAGCATGCCAAGAGCACAATTTAATCTTTTAACTACATTCACAGGGCGCACGACACTATCTATAGGGATAGATAAAGAAATGACCATTAATAATAAACTCAAGGAGTTTGTTTTCATCGACCATAATTTTTATTTTGATATTCGTTCTTAACTTTTACTGGTGATTTATATATATATATATATATATATATATAT
>Ga0123340_1001801_pt1 | contig 18449 bp, 9 predicted proteins | sample SirMexnodulemix_FD_89961 | JGI IMG/M metagenome (GOLD analysis project Ga0123340, IMG submission 89961) | Root nodule microbial communities of legume samples collected from Mexico - Siratro Mexico nodule mix | ecosystem: Host-associated > Plants > Roots > Nodule | place: Mexico: Nepantla... | reverse complement strand
TATATATATTTCTCTGAGGAACTACAAAAGTGAGCTTTCTCTTTACCTAAACAAACCAAACAATTTTTCCTTCCCTCCCCTTTATAAATTTTCTCCACACATGTTCCCTCGACTGAACCAAAGGTATTGAGCAATTTTACTCGTAATTTGTTAGTATGACCCCATACTTGTGTCTTCTTGGAGTTTTAACATGGTTGGTTTGATTAAAAATTATTTTAGTAATATGTAATATTTTTCATTCAGTTGATTTTTTTTTTACCAATTAACATAAATCATTTTAATTTAAAATTAACTTAACCACTTTCATCAATTTCGAAAATTCTAACTAAATTATAACTTAATGTCCAATTTAATTTTTCTTACAAGCAGAGGGAATAATAGTGTATTTGTACCTTTCTCATTAATGAACTATTTCAATGATTTAAAATTCTGGGCCATTTGTCCATTTGAGGGGTATAAACCTAGCTGTGGGAAAAAAAGGTGCAATTAATTTCATCTTATCTTTTCTGTACCCAAAATAATGTGTGCGGAATAGAAAAGAGATCTTTGCTGTGAGAAAGCAAAAGTAAGAATGTCTAAAACTGATGCACAGCAAGAAGTAGATTGCACTAAAAGCAAAAGGCTAAACTAGAATAAGAATATTGATGGTCAAAAAGCTAGCTAGTGTTGTGTAAAAGAATGGAAAGTAAAAGATGTACCTCACTCTCGACACAGGAAAAAAAAGTAAGATCCACTTCAGTTTTATTGTTTTTCTTTCTATCCATAGAAATTAGTCAACAAATATGATTACAAATCCAATTGTTGTGGACAGCTTAAGCAAACAAACACGAAAAAAAAAATCACGTAGGACAACTTTGGAAAAGTAATTGCACAGGAGCTAGATTATGGTGCCAGTTTATCAGAATTTGAAAACTTAGTGAAGAAAAATTCAGGGTTATATGTACGTCCATTGTTGCTGCATTGAACATTGAAAGGACTTGACGATTGGATATGCAATTAAAGAACATGAATGCGGTAGGTGTGGATTCAAAATGAGTATAATTAAAGTTGAATAACAAGGCACATAGAGAAGAAAGATGAAGCTAGTTAGCACGTAGCATGTTTCATTTGAGACAAGATATGAAAGCATAGGTCAAAACCAACGGTTCATGAGCTTCCCTTTGAGTTTAAGGTATTCCATATCCTTTTCTAATGTATCTTATAGTCAAAAACATTTGCATGATTTAAGGCTGGTAGTTGCTCTCTAACATAACCTTTGAATAAGGCTGCACAATGTTCATTCTCATATTTCACACAACTGAATTCTTACTATATTTAACCCAAAAGCTCTGTTTTTTCTTCATGATTCTTGTTTATATAGTGTTTAAATTGTTCATCTTTATTCAAGATGTATTTGGGTAAACTTTTTAAAAATATTTTTTTTAAAAAGAAAAAAAAATATTTCATAAATCTTTAACTTGCATTTAAATTAAAATACGTTTCCGAAAAAATAATACAAAATAACTCTTGTAAACTAGTTTACACTTAACTTGAAATTATATTTTTTTTTTTTACTTTTAAAAGAATTTATAAAATAATCTTATTTAACCGTCCTCTTAATGTGAAAACTTTTACTTATTTGTACTTTGCTCTCCTTCATTATGCTATATCACTGTTGCATGAAAAAAAGAATTACATTAAACAACAATATTAATTTATGAATTTCCAAATTCATGAAAACCTAACTTTTCTACTTATGGTTGGGTGCTATAGGTAAATATCTTAAATGTGGAAGAGCTGTAAGGTCCCCCAAAAGATATAGATAGAGATACAAAAACAGGTGCATGCATTGTAACAGAGATGGTCCCCAAAACATGGTGTAGCCTTATCTTTTATTACAACTTGATTGAAACACCAAATTAGATGTCGTATTCTTCAACAATAGGACCGTAGTAGGGGACCAAAATATAACGTTGTGAATGTTTTTGTGGCATTACTGAAAGAGAGAGTATAATGTGTGTCTCCTATGGACAAGCCATGTTTCTTCCAGGGAGGCCTATGATACTATAACCCTGTTACAGTCACTGGCTCATTCTTCGAAACCTCTCATCTCGTCTCAATTTGGTCCCTTCTTTCTTTGCAGGTGGCTCTCCGGAAATGGTAGCATGCAATGAAGTGGCTACCGTTTTCCCCATACATTGTGGTGCTACATCAATCTGTTTCTTTTGATGATGTTTTTGTTGTACCATGTTTTGTCCAATAGGAGAACTGGGATCCATGTGTTTCTATGAAATTAAATAACACATACCAAATAAGAACATAAGTATGCAAACAAAAGTGGAAAATCAAACAAACAAAAACTGTGAAGTGAAGATATAGGGCATGGCAGTAACAACTCCTTTGTAAGTCAAAACACTTTTTATGCTTCTTTAATATCTGTTTCAAATGAAAGTTCAATGGAAAAAATTATGGTAGCAGTTATGTTTTAAGGGTATTGAAAAAAAATGTGTGTATCAGTGATATTTTTATTATATTGTTTTTTTATAAAAATCCAGACTAGTTTGCATTTTTTTTTTAAAAAATAGTTTTAATCAATTTTAGTTATTTTTTTATTTGTTTGATTTTGAATACTTTATTACTACATCCTATTGTAAATTTAAGTTGTTTTACTTGAATTTCAGCGCATCCAAGTCATCTTTTTTATATTTATTTTTGCGAAAAAGTCCCATCTTGTACGTTATTGGAATTTTATTTACAAAACAAGAAAAATTGTATGTATAAAATATCGTCTGATAGACAAAAAGAAAATCATTATACTCGTAACTGGGAATTTGTTTTGGTGCAGATCGAAAAACACTGTTATAAAAATATAATTTATTAAGAAGATATTTTTTTTATAATTATACACTTAATATCATAATAATTATTTTTTTTAGTAGTAACTATTTTTTAAATTATATTAATTGTTTATTATCATAAAAAATACACACTTGTGAGACAGTGTATGATGGTAGTATCAATAATTAAGGTAATCAAGAAGAAGAAAAGAAAAACGCGGGAAAGAATAGATAGGTGTCAACGTCACGTATCTAAGTAAGAATCTTTGGCTACTGACACAGTTGCCTCGTGATCTCGTTATTGTTTTGGCATGGTTGTTGTTCTTTGTATTTTTTTTTAAGAATTTAGTTTTTATGTTACTGAAAAAACCTAAAATAAAAATAATAGAAAAATATGTCATTTGTCTTGAGTAAAAAATAGTATCGTTACGAATAATATGACTGTAATTTTACCAATTTTACACCCATTGAACTTGTTTTCTTGTGTGTGTTCAGATGGAAAGTGTCTCACCCAATGATCCAAAACATTAGAAAGTGCTTTGAAATTAATATTTTCTTCTTAAGGTTTTATGTGGTTGCTAGTTCTTTATTCTAAGTATGCATATGATTAATAAAATAATAAAAAGTTAGTTAGGAAGTCACCCTGTACAATTTTTTAACACAATACATGAGGTGTCAAAATCTTTATTCAGTCAATAATCGTAAAATTGTTTAATCTAAGCTGTTCACTACAGCTGTTAATGGAAATATAATTTACGAGGTGATGTAATTATAAATAGATAAAGATTAAAAACTTTTATGAAAGGTGGTTTCTTTTGGAAGAGACCACTTGTTTAATATGTGTATATTTATGAGGTTTTGAAATTTTTCTTAACTCCTACAAGAATCCTCCTTTACATACAATATTATGTGATGTGTAATTCCACGCTAAACAAACATATGTCTAAATAAGAATTGAACCATAATTCGTGACATTGTTTAATATTTCCAAAATGCTCAATCTTTTCCATATTGAAAGGGCGTAGGTCACACAGCTTAACTTTCTGTAACTATAAAAAAATGTTGTGATTTAGAGATAAACTTGTTATAGAGAAATCTGGCTCACGATATTTTCTTGGTGTACGAAGAAATTCTCAGATAACAACTATCTTCATATTTCTAAACTAATTGTGGGCCAATAAATGTGAAGCCCATAATTGTGTTAAACTTGATAAGTTAAGGGGATTTCTTTTTGCACTCCTAAATTTTCCTTTTGCACCGACGTCATTAAAAAATGGCTTATAGATATTTTTTTTCTAGTTACTTAATTCCCACTTCTTGTTGTCAATATACTAGTTCCTCCCATACCCTTGAACCCGTGTTTGATTATGCTCCAAAAGTTGCACTGTGGTATTGAGTTGCACAAGTTGGAGGACCCGTTTAGGCTTAGAGAACACGCGAAAGAGGTGAAGTGAAACCTAAGTAGCTCGTGCTTCGAATTTATCATCGTTATGATCGATTTCTATATGCCTTTGTCCTATAAATGATTTCATGTTTTGCAATAGGAAAGTTCTTTTCTATTGAATAATATGAAAGCGCTTATTTTCTATAAAAAAAATGACTACTGGATTAGGATTAGGTAATTTGGAAGTAATCCGATATATAGTTTTTTAGTTTTAAATTAAGAGATTTCCAAATTTATAATCCAAAAAAAATTTTAAACCGAAAGACAATTGAGAATTTTAATGAATTTTAGTGTTTATGGGAGTGCAGAAGAAAAGTATGGGAGTGTAAAACCAAATTACCCATTAAAATACTAAAAGAGTCCCACTTAGAAATTACCCCGAAATCGACTGGAGTCGCTTCTTCCTACACCTCCATGATTTCCTTCTTCATCCCAACAGAGGAAAGAATATTACTCTTTCATCCTTTCAAAATATAAAAATTATATTTTAAATTATATAATTCATAATATAAAAATTTGTATCTCAGTAATTTAAAATAGAAAATATATTATGAAATCTAAAATATTTAAGTTTTGGATTCTGTAATTTAGGAAGTTCTTGGATCCATCATTCTCGAATTTAATCTTTTAGAAGGGTATTTTTAATACTTTTAGAAGTACGGGGGAGTGCAGGTGGAAATCATGTAGGTGCATGAAGAAGCCGCCTCAACTGGATAGTTCCACCAGAAGAAAATGGACAAAAATGGGCTAGTATAGAAGTGTGAGGCTTGGATTCACAAAGTCCACACATCACCTTCATGTAATAAAATCGGAACTATGAACTCGAGTGAATGTGAATGAAGTAGTTTGAAATTTTTTGCAAATCAAAGTTATGAACCTTTTTGAGAGAAACTCTTTTAGAAGCAAATTTTAATAACCGACTTTTCAAGAATAGTGAGAAATGAAATTCTTAGTTAAAATTATTGATTCTTTAAGGCCTATACAACCAAGTTCCTATTTAATGGTGTAATAAAATGTTGTCTCTTTATTATGTAATGTAACCCATAACATTAATATGACTAATAACCAAAGATAAAATAACTAAGTAAAGTTTAAAAGCACTACACAATTGACACTAGTAAATGATTAAATCGAATACGTATTGATCAATTGAATTTTCCATCACTGATATTAGCACAATTATTAGTTAAAAATGTTATTAATAAAAATCAAAATAAATTAAAATACATACAATAATGTATTAAATATTTATATTGATTAATTTTCATGTACTTCATTTTTAAGATTATAATGCATCACACAATGGCTGTAGGGAGAGAGGCTCAAGGATGCTCATACCCTTAATTCTTAAAATGGAGTGTCAAGACTCTTCCAAATATTTGCATAAACCACAACAAGAATCTCAAACATAGATCCCATTATTTCGAGCTTCAATTATTAAAGAATAATTTTTTTGTATTATTAAAACAATGGATCTTCAAAATGTGTCTCTAATGTAAAGTATTAAACTCTAAAAAAATATTCAATTATTTTTTCATTTAAAGTATTCAAATACCTAACATAGGCATACATGTATATGTATTTTGCAAGAATGCCCAAATACAATTAAAAAAAAATCAAATAAAAATGAGGGGAAAAGCAATATTAATGCAGAATTATTTAACAGCAACAAATACATGGGGAAGTAGTTGGAAGTTGCTATCTGTGTTCTAAAATGATGCATGTCAGATTTCTGTCTGTGTCTTTCTCTTTCTAGTTCACTATCAGCTTGTGTTGTTTGTAATAATTTACAAAAAAGTGGATTATTGTGTTATCCTCGATGTTTACGCACGTGATCACACGGCGAAGGGTACTCAACACAATCATGTACCTTTCACAAGTCATTGAAGGATTGTGAAGGATTTGATGATTTGGTCGTTTTCTCATAATTCACCGCAAGATATCCTCTCCTCTCCTGTCCTCTTTTAAATCAAAACTAAGTTCTCCATTTTTGTTTATTATGTTATTAAGAAACAATTCTGATGGGGTTATTTTTATAAACCTGATATCCAATTTTCTCTTCTCTGACGGGAGGAAAACACATGACTTCTTTGGCTAAAGAACACATGTAAGAACTATTGGAGATTCACTTGGTTTGAACCTTCAAACCTTCGGGTCTTGCCCCAATTATAGTTGTATTGAATCAAATGGAGGAATGAGAATCTTAGTTATTTTTTTGTTTAGGTTTGGTTAGGCCATAAGGCTTAGCTATCAGTTTATCACGTTCCTTATCCATGTCCACTTTATGCTCTGGAAGGTTCGCTTTTCTGTCTGTGCAGGAGCTTTCTTCCTGAAGATTATACTGTTAGACCTGATCCTACTTTGAAGGAAGAAAAGTAACTAGCTAGTGACTCACGAAAACATTATTATTCCTTTTGCTTTGTGTCAATGCCACAATAAGAAGTGTATTCTTTACTCTATCCTTCTATCGCTTCTATAAAGCTGCCAAATTTTGTTCGCTGCCACAATATGAGTGCCTTCTTTTACTCTATCGTTCTCTGGGTCTTTAAAGCTGCCAAAATTTGTTTCTGTTTACTCCTGCAAGATATCTCTCGTGCCTACGTAGTCAAAATTCACTTTTCCTTTAATCATGATGAATGCACTTGTTTATTTTCAACTCTAGTGTTATCTAGATTACACATACCACCTTCGAACGGGATCTTCCTCTTTGACTGATATGAAGTTAGATACATTTATGTAGGTTACTTTCTCTGTTCTAGGTGTTTAATCACCACGGATTTAAGAGATGGGTGGTCTTGAAAATGCACTGGGGCATCAAAGTGTTTCAGAAATGATAGTTATGCCTTCAGGCATTGCTAATCCTTTTCTTGCTTCTACTTCTTCTATCTACTGGTTCCATTCAGTCAAATTTTTAAAGGTAATAAGAAACTTGAGCAACCGATAAAAATACCTATAAATTTACAGTTTACTTTGTATATTCTTATTACCCTATTGTTTTGGAAACCACGATCAACTTCTGAAAAGGAAACCGCACCTGGTGAACATAAAAGAAAGCTAGGAGCTAACTATAATTCTATTTTCGGTTCAAATAAGGTAGGTCCATTGTGTTATGTTTCTATCCAACTCAGTTATGATGTAGAGTATTTCATTGACTTGTTCGATTGAGGAAGCTAATGCGTGAAATGATTTCAAAAACATTGTTTAGAATGCTGTGGGGGAAGCAATTAAGGATTCTGCTGGGAAGAACTGTGGTGATGTGAAGGAACAATGTAAAAAGAAACCAAAAGTCGAACAAAATAGTAGTGCAAATTTATGTAGAAATTAATCTCAGAAGCAAAGAAAAATAACTCTGACAGTAGAGAAGCTCCCAAAGAAAATTTCTTTCATGTGAGATGCCAAAAGAAGTCAAGCTACAAAGGTTTAGCCTTGGAGAAAGGGTATCACCCTCTTAACATAAATGTTGTTACCAGAAACCCAATTTTTATTGATAGCTAGGAATTAAAAAGTATCTGTGTGCAGGTAAGGAGGGAAAAGATTGGTTTTTCTGAGAACTAGTTCGAGGATCAGACAAGGTTTCTTGACATGATTGTGCTTGTCATCGCTGAACATTTGCATATTATTTCTTCATCTATTTTTCTGTCTGAATTATAGGACAACCTATCTTAACTAAAGATAAAGTTTTTAAATAATTTATAAATAAATATAAATTTTATTTTAAAAGTTATTGAATTAAACTTAAATTTCATTTCTCCATATAAAACATAATATTGATATATAAAGATTAAGATTAAAACAAACCACATGAAAATAAACTAATTTCTCTTAAATATAGGGATTTAAAATTATAGATATATTTTTTAAGAAATCAACTCTAATGTCATGATGATTCCAATCCTCAACTTACCCTAAACATATATTTTACAGCTTTTGTATATGAATCGGACCTTTTTAGACAAAATAACTGAATTTTAATGCAGATCAGATCCGCTCCAAATGTAAGTGAAAGTCTTAACAGGTTAATATTTTTAGCATCACAGAAATTTTAGTATAAAGTTGGTATTATTTATTTCTTTATCACTGTACCCAAATCTTATAAAGAGGCTTCTAAGCATGACTATTGGATTCTTACTTCACTTCGCATTACAGAACAACTATAGGATATCATTGGGTTTACAAAATAAAAGGTCAAGCTGATGATTCTGTGGAACCTTACAAAATAAAACACTGGGTTTAAAAAACACAAAATGATTCATTATCAATGATATCTATAAAGGAAAAATCTATTTTTTATTGTCAATGATAGATTATCAGATGAAGAAGGAACCACAAAATCTAAGATAGGCCAAGCTAAAACTACATCGTACTAGTTTTCTTTTTTTAAAATAAATTTTATTCTATTTAAATTTGTTATGTTATATTAATTTTGAGAAATAAAATAAGGTTAAAAGAATAAATCGTTATCAATATTGATATCTACAGAGAAAAAATCTAATCTCAATTAGCAGTGATAAGTTTCATGCGTGTTTGAATTCAATTTTACAAACTTATATAAGGGTTAAAATTAAATTAGCAAACTGAGTTTAACAATCATATTTACAAAACTGGAAATTTCAGACAAAATTTGAACGTACAGATGTAGTTTTAAGAATAATCAAACATGTCACAAAGCTAAATTTGTTTTCCCACTAAATTTGAAGCACCCGAAACTAAAAAGCAAACAATCTCCCTAATCAATTATAAAAAAGAAAAACTACAAAATCAGCATTGTCTAAGCGTGCAAACTCTACTCAGTCAAAATCTTCTTTAATTTTTAGCCAAATCTTGCTATCATGGTTTCGAAGTTAGAAACAATAAACAAAACATATTTGTCAGTAATTGGTTGAATCATGAATGATACTGTTCTTAGATGCTTCAATGATCACGTGTATAGTTATGTAAAAAGAAAATACTATTTTGAAACAAGTTTTTCATCTTAAGCTAACAAATTATTTTAGAAAAAAATTTAAGAGTTTAATTATGCATTTTTTTGGCACAAAGATATCATCTCATTCATTCAAAGACGGAGATATTTTTAATTATATAACCATGTATATATAAAAAAATAATTCAGAGAGTTTTGGAACAAATTTGTTTGTTTAAAAATTATTAAACGGTGTAAATATTAAAATAATTTACTATTTATATACGTATGGCCTCACTCCGAACACACACGCATATATATATATATATTGGAGCCAACCTCATGGTTTTGCTGTTTCCAATTGCTGTGCAGATAAAAAGAAACTGTTACCAATTGCTAAATATAATTACCTAAACCTTGATCAAAGTGATTTTGTAACCAAACAGGTAGCAGCTATTATCTACAGTTCTCCTCCTACTCTTTTTGGATGACATCTAATTTTTGTTGCAAACATTTATTTCATAAATAATGACTCAGTTGGTGGAAACACCACACATACTTGGTCGATGAAATATATAGTAACAAGAAAAATTAAGCCAAGGGCTTCTCACTGCTTAGTTTAAATCATTGATTCACCATTTATACCATTCTCTGTTATTAACCAGTTTGTCATTTGGCAAAAGTTGTTCCAGCATGAACTGTGTTGTAATATAATGTGGTTATAAATTTTGAATAACTCTTGATTCAACACTTTAAAATTCTTTACTATTTAATAGTAAAAATGCATTACATATTTTCACAAAGTTAGATGTAAGAGATGAAATATAAACTTTTATAATACTTTCAGAATGAGAAACAAGTTTATCCCAAAAATAAACTTTTGTTTTCGACATAAGAGACCATATTTTTCAGATACAGGTGCTATATTGAATGTGAGTATTTTTTTAGAAATTCAAGAGATTCGCCAACTCTTTGGTATGCTAAGTGTGTATTTGAATTAACTTGAATTTACTCAATTAAATAATTAATAATTATTTAAGTATATTTCACATTTTTGTTGGATTTGATGAAACAAAAATGGCTATTTGAAACGCACATTCTAATTATGTTTCACAAAATTAAAATTTATTCTGTCAAAAATTACCAACTTTGATAAGTAAATATTTTTCTTTTTTATAAATAATATAGAACCAAAATTTAAAAAAAAAATTAATATCTAATATCATGTAATTTTATCTTTTATAAAAAAATGAAATTATTAGAAGAAAAAAATAAATATTAATATTAGAACCTTGTCATAAATCACAAAATAAATAGAATCGATAATAATCTAATTATGTGATGAAAATAATATTTTATAATATTTTTTTTATTTTTTATAATTTATCCCGTCCACAAATAGACAGTGTACGGTTATCTTTAATTTTATGAGTAAGTGTGTAAACCCATTGAAATGATAGTGTATGTGACGTCTGAAAAGATTCACGAGTTCACGCAGGGTGTAAGTGAGAAATGGTCCAACATGATAGATGGGAAAGAATAAATTACTTGCATCACAAATGGTATTTTCCTTTATAAACCACAGTTGCATGTAAATTTTGAAACAAACTGCCATAACTCATTAATTGGGTGGGTGCTGTATGCAAAGGCTGGATCAATCATTCATTTAATTAGGACAGGAGACAGCACTAAGATATATAGTTGCACATCTGCCCTATTATTTGCTACAATCTGGAAACCCATTGTCTGTGATATTAATGATCTAGGCAATCCCATTTTCATTGCATAGATAAAGTGATAAGAAGAAAAAGTAGTAGCAGCTTTTGGGTTAATTTGTTGAATGGGAGTTACCATAAAGACCACCTGAAGCCATCAAAAATCAGAGCCAAATAATTTTAATGAAACTTTTCATAATTTGGATTTGCTAAATTAGTACTACTAAAATGTAAAGATTCATTTTGATACCATCCCTTTCAAATTATTTTAGACACCACTTTAAAAATCATTATTACAAAGAATTATCATTTCTAGGTCACCTATCATTGTACACTTTTAATTTGTATTTTTAATGATATAAATTGAATCTTTTAAATATCATGTTTATGTAATGATAATTATTGCTATACAAAAAAAATTTAAATCTACCAAAATCAGCTATGATATAAAAGAGATTAAAAATACAATCAAACCATATCCTGTTACCAAGACCGTGTGATGAGTGTGTTAAGTTGGTAAAAGAAAAGGCTGAATAGTAGAATGACATCAAACACAACGAAAATCAATTGTCGGAGGACAAAAGCGTACAATTCTGAGTCCTGGTTTTAAGAAGCAAACAAGCAAAAGCACAACTAATCCTTGATCATGCTTATTATTTCTATGCAACAAGTACAAGTGATTCCTCAATGAGCTTGCAAAAAATATGATATATGATATTAGGGAAAAGTTTGGATTTTCTTTCTTTGAGTGGGAGGAAAAGTTTGGATATTTAGCTGGCAAAATGCTGTCAACTAAGTACAAATAGAGTGGGGCCTCTAAACGCGCCACAAGCTACCAACTTGATGTAGCCCCACAAAACCGTTTGCCACCGCTACTTCCCTTTCCATCAAATTCCCAGGTCAAACACCGTGTTCCATCCATTGCTTTCAAATTTCATTCCACCGCGCAACTGTAAAAGCCTTAGAAATTACCTTCACAAACATAACAAAGTGAAGGAGCTGAAAGTTCCATCAAATTGTAACTACTTGTTATCATTGAGTTAGAAGACTTTGAATAATCAAATAGAAGAGTTTTTAAACTCGACTAATTTTACTTTTAAACTAGTTTTTTTTTATTGAAAACATTTATAAATAGCTTTATCTAAATGGTTTTAGTAGAAAATATACTGAAACATCCAGCTGGAGGTCAATCAAACTTCCACAGCACTGACATTTTTCTTTGTCATATTAAGCAAATCTATGCATAGAAAAGACATGAAAGAAGTAGATAGGCACTATCAGACATCTATGAAGTAACCATTGGTAACTGATTTATACCAAAAAACAACGGGTTTTTAATGGTGGAAAAAAAGCTGGTTTGGTCACGATAGTTCACACAAGACCATAAACGACACAAGCGAATTCTATTGAGCCAACTTCTTGAAGAAGCTTCAATAGCAACCAAATTGAAGAGTAACCTAAGCAAGCATCCACGTGCCCCTCTAATAAACCACCCACCTCACTAAGTACGTCTTCGGGTTTTATTTGGGATTGCATTTATCGAGCAGTGTTTCGGGCCAAAAAGGGTATTATCCCTTTGTAGCGGCACAGTTGTAATAAAAGTTGGAATCTTGAATTTCAATCTGCTTTTGGATAAGAGCAGTGGGCAGCAGCACTCACCAAATACAAAATTGGACAGACAGACTCTTCATCAAAGCAGTGTGGTGCACATCTAGTAATTTTTCCAGCTCAATGTTCAAAAGCGGTGAGGATAACAAACTACAAGCAAATTTTAAAGCGAGGGAAGAGGACCACCTTCAAATTCCTACCAGCATCACATTCCAAGGGTCCCAGAAATCAAAACCCACTTGCTCTCTACCATCATCAAAGTTGACAAAAATGAAATTCAAAATATTCAATTTGCATTACCGCATTCCAAGCGGTGGAGGAAGTAGCTGGAACCATGACAAGGAGAATAATGTTGCTCTTGACAATGGCTATGAATTTTTTTTTTAGAAAAGAGAGAAAAAATCCCAATGGATGTTTAAAGTTTGAACCACAAGTTTTCTTACAAAAGAATCCACATAAAATTACAAAAATGAATCAAATAACAAAAGAAACAAGGCTAAACTTACACATGGAATTGGCCTCAACCGCACCCATTTCCAAATTAAACCCTTTTCGGTCCATAATATAACACATTTATATCGTATTGGGTGGATTTGATTTATGAGCCTGGAGGGAGGAGCATGACCAAGAAAAAGCAGCACTATGGGTCCTCTACACTCTTCAGTGCTCCCAAATAAATGTCTTCAGTAATTTCACAAGGACTGGCTTTCCCACCTTTTTGCTTTCCGTCCAGTGCATGTAAAAGGTCACAATCGTGTCAATTTTTTTCATTTTTTTTTCAGTCCACCTGTTCACCAATCAAGTCAAGACCAACCAACAGGAATGATATTCCCTGGAATAACAAAAAGTAGAAATGGATCCCTTGAGCAGAGAGGAGACTCCTTGCTGATGCTGTTAGGAGTAGAAAGGCCAAAGCAAGTTCCTTCATATATATTCTGTTATGCTTTTTCTTCTTCTTAGAGGCCTTCTGCTGCTCCTGCTTTCTAAGTTCCTCTTTCATTTCCTCAAGATCAGGTGCTGAGGACCCTCTCTGATGCTTTGGTCCTTTCTCAATCAGTGAAACCAAATCGCCTTCAGAGGAACGACCAGATTTCTTAGTGACCACCCACTCGTATGCACTACCTAGCTGGAACAGGCCTGAGATCATAGCATTGAACTTGGTAACCGACATGGTGTTCTCAAATAGGAGATAAGGGACAATAAAGGGAAAGGCCTTTGGAGCTGGAAGAATGTTGAGAAAGGACATGGCAGCAGGGATGTAACACACAACCCAGGCAGGAAGCTGGGCCTCCGGCACGAACATTGTCATAGGTAGAATTATACAAAATAAGGTGAATGAATAGAATGGTAATATCAGCTTTCTCAGAAGGAAGAAGAGAAATATCATGTTGAATTTCTTCCATACACTTATCTGCAAAAACATCATAGCAACAACACTACATAAGAACCACAACAACAGAAAGATTTACCAAATTATTACCACACAAGCATATAAGCATACCTTGGACCGTATGATATCAGGCAAACAAAGGCGGAACAATTGCATTGGCCCAGAATGCCACCTATGCTGTTGTTTCCTGTAGGCTTCATAAGATTCGGGAAGCTCACATTGGCACTACAAACATTGATAAAAAGCAACTTGAAATAAGTTCGAGAGTGAATTACTAGCAAACACAAACTATTGAACCAACACAACTGAAATAAAATAATGTGAATGGCAACTGACGAACCTCAACATCATTGAGGAAAATGAATTTCCATCCATGAAGATGAGCTCGAACTGCAATGTCCATGTCCTCAACAGTAGTTCTCTCCAACCAACCACCAGCATCCTCCAAAGCCTTTATCCTCCACACTCCAGCAGTTCCATTGAACCCAAAGAAGTTAATGAAAATCCCATTCACTTGCTGCTCTACCTCAAAATGAAAAGACAGGTTAATGTTCTGCAACCTTGTTAGCAGGTTCTCATCCTTGTTCACAAAGGACCATCTTGCTTGAACAAGCCCCAATTCATCATTATCCTGCACCACCCACACCAATCAAGTCAAACAAACACAGTTACCGTTTCATTGCTCTTCTAGCGACAAGACAATCACATCAAAAGCAAATATCAGTTTTATAGCAAGATTTTACAATTCATCACTTCAAAATAACACAAACGTCATTGAACAAATCATTAGATACCCACCTTAAAATGAGGAACCGTCTTTTTGAGAAAATCCGGAGTAGGCTGAAAATCTGCGTCAAAAATTGCAACAAACTCATAGTCTTTAACGTAGCTACAATTCATAGCGGATTTCAAATTCCCAGCCTTGTACCCATCTCTAATCACTCGATGTCGGTACACAATGTTGGCACCCTCTTGTTGCCACTTCTGAACCTCCTCCTTTATTAGCAACTGCGTCGTTGGGTCATCGGAATCATCCAAAACCTGAATCAACAATTTCCCCTTCGGCCAATCCAAATTACACACTGCAGCAATCGATTGCTGATAAACCTAAACAAACGCACAGGACAAAAAAAACATAAACTAAATTGAAACAACCAATCTTAAATTAAACTTACTGACAAAAAATACGATGATAATTTTTCCCACAATTTCCCATTCAAACGTTACATTACCTCTTTCTCATTGCACATGGGGATCTGCACAAGAACCATTGGGAAAAACGAAAAACCCTTGCTTTCTCCAGATTCAAGATCTACAACTGCATCCCCACCTTTGGGAATAGGCTTGATCTTCTTAAACCGGATCCAGAAACACCCTAAACACAGAACTAGCCTATCCATACTCTGAATAAGGAAAAGCACGATGCACGCATTGGTTAGAAACTGCAGAGGAGGAGCGAGATACTCCACGCGAACCAAAACCCACCTCGCGTAGAGCCAAGCGAAGAAATCCTTGACCCCAAACGCGGGTGCCCACAAAAAATGCTCCAACTGAAGCCTCGCCGCACCGAAATGCCACCCTTTGAAGTACGCAGCAACCTCGAAAAACAAGAGAAAAACGGAAAGCCACAGAAAGAGCTTGATGCAGGAATAGAAACGCGTCTTCACGGTGGGGTTCTCCAGCTCTCTTCCGCCGTCAGTGTCGGCATCGGTTTTTCCGGCGGCGACACGGCGCTTCACGGCGGACACGAGACCCCACAATGCCGGCGCGAGGGAGGTCAAGCAACCCGCGGCGCGGTGTGCTTTGAGGAGAAGAACCCATGTGAGTTGTTTCGCGTTTTTGCCCCTTCCTTTTCCTTTGTCTCGTGAAACCCCTGAAGGAGAAGTTGGTAGCATTAAGTCCTCTTCTTCGGGACCCTCCAGTTCCACCATCGACCAATTTGGGTTCTCCATCTTCACCACCACTGGGGTTCCCCTGTGAGTGTCCTTCACCCCCCAATTGAACAACGGTGGTGCCATTTTCTTCTCCGATCTCACCAACTAATAACGAAATTATGTTAAATATAACAATGCCCCTTTTCTCTGTTTCCCCTTTTTCTAATAACGAGAAATCTAAAGGAGGAGAAAGAGTAGTAGCGGTACACTACTTCGATTTTGATCTCATTGTCAGGAACCGATATGAGAGTGAGAAATGAGAACGGTGACAGACGCGTGGAGGAAGAAAGCAGAGCGAGGCGTCGCTAGGCCATTGTGACATTGGGAGTAACCTTATACGGTGAATATTTTAGAGAGAGAAATACACAGAGAGAGAAAAAACATTGCGACTTGTTTGGATGAGTAGTACAAAACAGGCCCCTCTCAACAACAATGGGTGTCTTAAAAAAACTACGGAGGGAGCGAGATTTTGGAAAATCTGAATTTTCAAAATGGAAAGTGGGATTAGAAAGGGTAACAGCTCAACACGTTTTTCTGTTTGATTCCGGGAATATTTCTTTTTTCAATGAAAAAGAAATCCCAATTCAACAAAAAATATTACCCAGAAAGCACCTTCGCCCGTCAAAGTCTTCAACCAGCGCAAATATGCTCCTTTTCACAGTTAAAAAAAAAATACTCAGATTTTGTTCAGAGAGCAATCATCGTGAATTATAATCTCACACAGGTGATGCTTAAGGAGACAATTGATAAAAGTGGAACAAAATCGTGACGTGACACCCAAATTTTCCGACACTTCCTTATTTTACCTCATTAAACCACCCACTCCTTTTAATTTTCAATAACATTCACAACAACCACACAACTAAAACCTTGCCATGCACTCTCTTTCAGACAAAATATTTTACAGAGGTAGGTAAAGATTTAAAGTTACGGAGTTATCCTCCTGCGTGACCAAATTGAAAGCTTCATTTCTCTTTTTCACTGCTTCCTGGCGCGTGAGGATCTTCTGAAGCCAGATTAATCATTTAATTTTGTCTCTTACCAGTAAAAATTTTTAATTATTATTTATTATTATTATTTTGAGTCAAGCGTGGGAGCAGAGGTGGAGAAAGGATGAGCGAAGCTGAATTATTGACAGCCAAGGGCAAAACAACACGTAAAAAAGCCAAAAGGTGTCTTTGGTTTTAATTTTTTATTAATATAATTAATTAAGGTAGTTTAATTTAATGTTGAAAAGCATATTGAAATTTTTATATTCCAGTGGATTGTTTGGGGTTTTTAGAGAATTGTATTTAGGTTTTGGTTGGTGGTGGAGAACGTGAAAGGGTGCTAAGAAATCGTAGCCGTCCCCGATCATTTGTGGAGCTGACCAGGTCCTGAATCTCCTCTATAACGCTAATTCCAAGTTCCAAATGTAGTATTTGTGATTATTAATTAGGCAGTATAGTAAACACCCTCCATCACGACGCGTCCTGATGCATACACATTTCATATTTTTTCTATTTTTGGTGCATAAATTTAAAGCTAAATCCGCTAGCGCCGTAGTCAGGCCACCAGCTTTCATGAGAGAGAATTTAGAGCCAAAACTAATAGCAACATATCTTTCCAAAAATATTACATGTCTCCTGTTATAACAAATGGCATCATATTTTTTTTAATAAAATAATACTTTTCTTAAAAATTATATAAACCAAAATTTAGTCAAAATTATAAAAACAAGATTTAAAATGTAAAAATTGAATATTTTTATGAATGAAATTAATTCTCAAATAAGTTTCACTTTTAAATATATAAGAGATGTAAATAACATATATTAAAGAATGAACCGAAAAGAATATTTGTTTATTTAAAAATCATTAAAAGTGTCAGTGTTTTATTTGTTAAAAAATAAGATGAATAATTGGTTTAATATAACGTATATTTTATTTTTAATACAAAAAAGAAATTATAATCTTGTTATAAAAAATTGATTTCATTAATTATGTTTGGATCTCGTTAATAATTATAGTAATTGAATATATGTTTAGTATTTAATAACAGTTAAATGCATTTATTGAAAGAAATATTAACCTAAATAGGCAATTAAGTTTAAAAGGAATATTCCATACTTTACTTTTTAATTTCTAAATCTAGAATTTTCAGTGATTTTTCTAAAGTTATTATATATTAAGTTAATTTTTTCTTTAATTATATAACAATTATTAAAGATGTACTAAATTATAATTAAAAGAACTCAAACCAAATTAATAAAATTAAAGTATTGTTGTGCTAAAAATATAGTTTTTTATTATAATACTTATTAGATTAAATCAATTATTTCTTTTTAAAAGTACAAAGATAAATATTTGTTTTGAAACAGAAAGAATTTATTTGGAAGAAAAGATCATCGTGGTTCGACCTGTATACGACGTAACACATATATTTGATCGAAAAAATTTACAATGATGGAAGGATGAAGATATACTAAACAAAATTTTCAATAATCTAAAGAATTTAAAAAAATAATAACAAAAATTACTAACCGACCCTTCGACATATACGTTATAATTATAATCAATTATATATAATAATAATCTATATATATATATAATTAATCATATGTTAATATTATAATATATATATATATATATATATGTATATAT
>Ga0123340_1001798_pt1 | contig 18460 bp, 11 predicted proteins | sample SirMexnodulemix_FD_89961 | JGI IMG/M metagenome (GOLD analysis project Ga0123340, IMG submission 89961) | Root nodule microbial communities of legume samples collected from Mexico - Siratro Mexico nodule mix | ecosystem: Host-associated > Plants > Roots > Nodule | place: Mexico: Nepantla... | reverse complement strand
TTTTTGATCTATTCTATCTTCAAATTTTTAAATGAATTATTTCAATTTTTGTTGATTCAATCTGTATACAACACGTTAAATAGAAGTAACCGAAATGGAAAATTGAAACTATATATAGTAAAGTGGTCTCTACGCAATTATTTAAAATAACGCGTCATGGTTTCCAACTTTGGTTACTTTTGCTGAAATAAGAGTTGAGATACTCATATAAGTACTTATCTATTAATAATATATAATACCATATTTTGTAATTACTATATTTCAAATATTTATATATTTTCATATTTTCATAGATTCATAATTATATTTATTATTTTAAATGTTTCTACACCTTTTCCATTAAAAATAATTCAGAAATATATTAAAAAGAACACTAATATAAACAATTATACATTATAAGCATAATCTAGAATTAAGTATTTTCTAATAAAAAAAGTTATTACTGATTATAAGGTTAATTATATATTTTTTCTGTTATTTTTATCTGTTCTGAACATTCCAAACAAACATCGCAGGTGGTAGAGTAACCAAGGTGTAACATCCTCACTCAAGTCAACACAACATGACTTAGCATCATCCTAACATAGATTTTGTGCCAATTATGTGATTACTTTTAGTACTATATGAGCCCTGACTCATAATTCCCACCTTCTAGTTGTCTTTACCACATCCCCACTGATAAAGATTTCTCATTATTATTTAATTAATCAACTAACACCCTTTTGCATCACTCACTTTCTGGCGTCTCCATGATCTAAGAATTGCCTCAAAATCACACGAACAGTGATAAAGAGATGGGTATCAATTTGATTCTATGGTATCATCCCAATCTGGTTCTCGCTGTTCTGCTGCTCTTTTCCTGTTCCTTTGGCCTTTTCTCTGCAAATGATGAAGTGGGCACGGCTCAAGGTGAAACCTTTACTGTTTCAAGCTTCAGGTACCCTGAGACTAGGCTCAGGCCCTTTGATTTGCGCTACATCAGAGGTGTGTGAGCCTATTGGCAGTGACCCTTTCTTCATACTGATTGTTATTTGCTTTGTTGCTGTGTTTAGTTGTTCATGAAGCACTATCTTGTGTAACTTTAATGGGTTGCAATTGGATTTCAATGTAAAGGTGAATTTATTGGAGAATAATCTCTCTCTCCATGCTTTCCCTTGATCTTACTTGGTTGCTTAATTTCTAAGAATTATACTGTTTCCATGATTTTGTATAGAAGAGAGCCAGGGTGTTAATTAAGAATTAAGCCTAAGGAAATTTAGGAGCCTGGCAATAATGTAAATGTTGTATATGTTATGAAGGAGTTGATTTTATTCAATTACGAGTCTTATGCTTTTCTATTGGTCATTCTGATAGAAATATCAGAGTGCATATATATACAGCTTATATGGCAATATTTGATCATTGTAAGAACCATAAACTGACTTGAAACATATCATACAATCTTGTTTGTTGGCTATTTGTCATTTGTTCTCTAATTGTGTTCATTGAATTTGTAACATTTAACTACTACCATTACAATACCTATATAAGCAAGAAATGGATAACAATCAGCCTAGTCTCATTTACTTTCATTATGTTTCCCATGGAAACAGGGTGAGATAGTGTTACTGATGAAGATTATTGTTCCTTTCCTTCTGTTTTGGTGATCCAATTAGTTATATGGTTTTGAATTCGTTATTTTTTACAAACTACTAAATATTAAAACAACTCATTTCTGATACATAAGGAATTGATGACTTATGGATGATCTTACTTTTCTCTTAATGTTTTCCATTGCTGCAGTTGACTTACCACCATGGTTTTCTGCACTGTCTATAGCATTGAACTCAGATGTAGACATTGTAAGTATATTCATACCTCTTTGTACATAGGATCATTTTAGAATCATAGTGACAAAAGCTTGGGTATATTGGGTGTTTAAGTTCCATCAAGTAATATGTGATGTCTGGTGATTGCTAGCTTTTGTGATGTGGATGTCCTAATGTTCTTATCAATGAGTATCAGAGTCTTCCACCATTTTCAGCTGCAAAGGAGTGGTGACACCAACATTGTAGTGTTTATCTAGGACTAGTCAAAGGGCTGGTGCACACTCAACTCATGTGAGGCGTAAGCATTGGGACTACAGAGTGTGGTGGGATGTTAGATTCAATTCCAAGCCATAGGACTCAAGTCCCATGTTGTAAGTATGGTATTCTAGTGAGTTCAATGAGACATTGGATGCCACAACCACAATGTCTAACATTTAAGGGAGGGTTCCCCAACTGCTGAGTGATTATAGTTGGTGCTAAAGCTAGTTGTCAATGTCTCTAACTAATAGGCTACTTATGAAGAAGTTGACCAAAAAGGCTAAGTGAAGTGTAATAGAATGTAATGCAGGACATCAACTCTCAAGGGTGGTGCTATGATAGGGACTTTAGTATTACGGTGTCTAACTTCCACATCGAGTAGTATGGTATGCTTGTTGGAGTACATAAGTGGCTTGATCTCCCCAATCCCATACCCAACGCCCTATCAGATAGATAGCATCTTTATGATATCTGTGGCTGTTGGATGATTTCATACTTTCTATTTTGATGTCTTGTATTTGGTGCATATTGCAAGAATGAAAATGAAAATGATATGGTTCTCTGATGATAAAAAATCCTATTTATATGTTCCTTTTTTATGTAACTTTTAAAATTCTCATTGTTGGCTGTGCAACAGAAAAAGTCCAAGGAGGGACCTTCTGTGTTTGTCTTTCCTTTTAATTGTCTCTGGTTTATTTACTTCCCTCATTTGTTCATACTTCATATGTTCATTGTTTTCAGGATATCTCTAGAATTGAAAGGGTTCCAGTACAGACATTGCCAATAATATGCTTTAGAGATGGAAGTCCTCCACTGCCAGATGCCTTAAACACATCTCTGAAAGATTCAGCCACTTCTGGTAGGGGACCCACCTCACTACATTCGACTAAAGTTAATTATACTTTTTTTTTTTTCTAATTGAAGTTCAACAACATAAATTGTGTTAAATTTCTTTCTAAGAAATATTTATGAGTTCATTTTGTGAAGGGCTTAGAAATTGCATTTTAGTGTACCCTATATATACATTTCCATGATTAAAATGTTGGAGCTTTACCAAGTTCCCACCATTTGTTAAATTAGTGTCATAATTTCTAAAGAAGCAGGTACATGTCTTGAATGAACAGTGCATATTTAGTTATTCCACCACTTCCATTAATTTACATGCTCTACTATGGTTATTTCTTTGGTAATGGATGGTGCTGAACTCATGAATGTGTAATGCTTCTTTGTTTCCAGTTGGATTTGTTTTGAATCACTTTGACATTACTAATCTAGACATTCAAATCTTTTATTCCCTTTCCTTTTCTACCCCTTACTTCGATTTGAATGTTGATGACTCATTAAAAAACCAACAACCAGGAGAGAAGGATGACTCATTAAAAAAACCAATAACCATGAGAGAAGGTTTTGCGATTTAAAAGTGGATTGTTCTTTCAGAATTGTCATTGTTCATTTGGAGTCCACTTTCACTTGTTCTTTCTCTCTCATTGTTAATCCCCTTTCTTGACAAGAAAGAAGAGAAAATATCTTTTTAGAAATTTCTAGTTCAATTTCCCTAATATAAATACTTTTTGTTCCCCGTTTTCTTTAGGAATAAATGGTCTAGATGTGGAGCAGTGCTTTCCCATGCAGAAAAATATCACTATGAAACTGACAAACAATCAGGTATTGTTATATAGGTCCTTTTTACTTGAAGTACTGTTTTTTAGTTGCTCAGTGTCTCCCTTTGCTTTTGTTAACGTAGATATATCTTCCTTAAAATTGAAATTCCTATTGCCAAGAAACATCCTTCTCAAAAGATTAAGCTGTTTGTTAATGTATATTGGCTTTATATGTTTGACACATCCCCTCTAGTGCCCACTAGGGCTTGAAATGCAGACTATGTACTTGTCCAGTTTACCTTGCACCATGGTTATTAGGTGATGACACATTGTTATTTTTATATCTCTAACATCTTTATCATTAGTTGAAAAGGGTTAGTTTACTAGTGAATTTTGTTTTGTTGTTTATAATATTGCACAGAGTAAGCATAACAAATTATTGTTCAGATATCTCCAGGTGTTTGGTACATTGGTCTTTTCAATGGCATTGGACCTACAAGGACACAATCAAAGATGGTAAGGTTTATTGTAATATGTAACTTCTATCCAAAAGAAGTTTAAAATTATTTTTCATTACTATTGTAGAAGTTTGTTATTCTTTGTATGCAGTCTTTCAATGTGCACTAGAAAGGTTGATATAATGTTGGCAAAGTTACTACCTTTCGCAGTACTGTGCATGACTAAAGAAATTTGTGCTTTTGTTTTTTAATCACAGTTTTGGTGGTGGACTACATTTGTTACTTCACCCTTTATTGTATATTCATTTGGCAACATTTTTAAGTTTTAATCAACAATTTTGTTATCTAAATATTCTAAAATGACAATACTTAATCTGTGATTGATTGAAGTTTTCTGCAAATAATACTTATTTTAAACTTAGTTTTCCAAAAAAAGATATTGTGATTATTATTTTGATTGTAATAGTGATAGAATTTTCAGCCAACGGCCATTTAAATAAAATTTATGTCTTCCACATTAAAGAATGTTCAGTGTGTCTAGTGTAACATATATTTCCTATATACGAACCAACTTTCTATCAAATCAAGTGGAAAGATTCTAATTTCAAAAACTTAGAAAGTGGGTTTTAGGGCCGACAGAATATATTGCTATGTCCAGAAATGGTGTATTACACATTGGGTGTTCAATGTTGTTAGATTGGATACTAGCTCTAATGTTGAGTATACCAATTTCTGTATTTGTTCCACACTAAGTAGACTTCCTTAACTTATTTCTATTTGATGCATCTATCTCCCTTAGCAAAGGTCTTGATGTATTAAGCACATGTGGATGGATAAACAATTACTCCTCTGTCTGCAGATTGTCCGCGGTCCCTCATATTCCTTTATTGCCAATATAAGTGTGGAAGCATGCACAAATTCAATGATGAGGGGGGATTTCTGTAACAGTTCAGTTTATCCACTTTCGTGCAAAGCATCGGATGTCTCTAATGTTTTGGAATCTAAAGTGAACAAGTCAATGTTGGATAATTTGGTCACCTGCAAAAGTAATTCTGAAGCATTTTGTGTTCACGAAGGTGTGCCAAACTTCTTCTCCCTGAATATAATGAATGTGGCAGAAGAAATTATCATTACAGCAACAAATATCAGATTCAATGTTACTCCATCAAATGATATGAGTTTAATGTGTTTTGTTCGCCATGGTGCTATGCCTTCTGAGACCTCAAATGATTATTCCATTGATATAGCTAAAAATCCCCTGGTTATCCATTCACCATTAATTGGCCTATGGTATATTAGTATAGTGCCAGTCAATCTTACAAAAACTCAGGTTAGCAATGTAAGAGTTTGCTATTCAGTGGAATCTCAAGTGCTTCAATGTCCACTTGGAAAAGCTGGACCAAATTGTACAATGGATAGCTACTTTCTTCAGGTAGGTATCAAATTCTTTGCATGATGCTGTCACCTTCTGTTCTTTCTTTATAACATGATCAAATGGGCTCTAAAGTGTGTTCATGGGATATTCCGTGGAACTACAAACTGCATTTTGGGCATAGAAATTTAATAGATAGAATCAGGATATGATCAAATATAGCCATATCTTGTAATCCAGAAAATTAAAAGAACATTAAAGTACAAATATTAACTTTCTGTTAGCAAATTATGCACTCTGGTAACATCTGATGTGTACAATAATAGAGATGAATGTATCATGCAGAAATTGGAATGTCTTATCACTGTCACATTGAAAACATTAGTATACATGATGTGCTGTCCCTTTGGAGTTCACTTATTGGCTTCTTTACTTAGATAAACTTCTTTGTTAGATCTTTAAGATTTAAACTACCTCATGCCTTTGCTTAAGAAAGGGGTTTTAAACCCTATAATTTTTTTGTCTGATGGTCCTTTCCTTTAAGGTAGCACCACCCAACAGGATACTGAAATGGTTTCCTTTCTTGGTTGGTTTACCATATTAAGTATAGATGTGTTCTATCTTGTGATGTTTGAAAATATTATTATGCATTGGAATAAATTATTGACAAGAGAATGGTTCTCTGCAGACATTTTTAAGGAGAGGTTCAACCCCTTTTGAATCATATTATTTACCAGTTGGTGGAGCATCTTATGATTCTGCCAATTTCCCTCTTGAGCCACTTTTGAAAAACTCATCATACATTGGAGAATCTGATAACATTTGGACTTACTTTCTTTTGGACATTCCTCGTGGTGCTGCTGGAGGAAACATTCACATACAGCTATCCTCAAATACGAAGATTGGTTATGAAGTGTATGCTAGATTTGGTGGATTACCATCTCTAGATAGCTGGGACTATTATTACGCAAACAAGACAAGGAGAAGTGATCCATCTATGTTTTTCACGCTGTATGACTCAAGTGATACCAAAGTGAACTTTTATATTATGTATGCTAGAGAAGGAACTTGGGGTTTTGGTCTAAGACATCTTAATAGCAGCAGTGATTCCGTAAAAGGTCTAAATACAATGTCCATTTCACTTGAGCGATGCCCAAAACGATGTTCCTCTCATGGAGACTGTAAATTTTCGTTTGATGCTAGTGGACTAACATCTTACAGGTTCCTCTTAAGCCCTTTGCTTGTTCTTAATTCACTAATTGTTTTTTTACATTCCATTTGTTTTCCTTAGTTGCTGAACAAGGGCCATGAAAGTCCTTGGTAATGACTGAGACACAAGGAAAAAAATTCATTGTCATATGGTGGAGTTTCCAGATTTCATGTTTACATCTGATCCCCAACCCATTAAGGAATTTACGAGTTTAAACATTTACTTGTTTGCATCAGCTTCTGCTCTTGTGATCGAAACCATGGAGGCTTTGACTGCAGCATTGAGATTGTAACTCATCAAGGTGATTGCTCATTTTTTATATTCATAAAATTGGCTCATTAATATGGTGTGCAGAGTACAGATTCCTTATTCCAGTTTTTAAAAAATTGTATAGGCCATGTACGACAATCAATTTTTCTCATTGTATCAAATGCAGCAGCCATACTTCCTGCCTATTGGGCCCTCCGGAAGAAGGTGGTTCTTTCCCTTCACTATTGCTTCTACTGATAACTCTATTTCCTTACATAGATTTTTTTGCTTTTACATAGAGCAATAGTAAATAATTTCCATAATGCAGGCATTAGCAGAATGGGTTTTATACACATCCAGTGGGATTTCAAGTGGACTATATCATGCGTGTGATGTGGGCACCTGGTGTGCATTGAACTATAATGTCTTACAGGTTAGCTCTATCTCCACAAATCTTACTCTTTCTGAAAATATATAAAGTGAAATTTTTGGAAGTGGAAATGTTATGCCATTGGCATAGTATTACTAACTTAAATAGACCTCTATAATTTGACTATCTAATGGAATGAATTATGTAGTGAAAGCATGAGCCATGGGCATCAATCATATTTAACATTTATACATGCTTAGACAAGAAAAAAAAAAAAATTAGATTTTGTATTATATGCCCTAAATACAATGTCATGCAAAATGCTGTATTTATGTTTCTGAGAGTTTTACAAAGGCTTTTACATATCAATGTTTCAGTTCATGGACTTCTGGCTCTCGTTCATGGCTGTGATTAGCACTTTTATTTATCTAACTACCATTGATGAAGTATTTAAGAGGGCAATCCACACAGCTGTTGCTATCCTTACTGCCCTAATGGCTGCAACAAAAGCAACCAGGTACATGAACTAGTAGAGGGACAATTTAGACCACCCACTCAATCATTAAAGATGTTAAGGTCCTTTTCATATTCTTCTATGCTGAATAGTGCAGGTCTTCCAATGTTATTCTTGTGATTGTGATTGGTGCTCTTGGTCTCTTTGTTGGATGGTTGATAGAAATCTCAACAAAGTATAGGTCCCTTTCCTTTTCAATTGGAATCTCATTTAACTTCTCTCACTGGTATGTTCTCTATACTGAGGTATAAATTTGTTTCAATAAGATATACGCTATTATATAGATATATTAGCAACAATTTTCATTTTTTTATTTTCATGCATTTACTTCCTATTCATTGTTAGCCATTGTTGTGAACCCTTAGCCTAGCATAATATGCTACTGTTTAGAGTGTGATTATTAGCAGACATTAATCAGATTTCATTGTTTTCCTTGGTCCTTTACTAGTTTCCTTAGATGGCTCATTTTAGTGACTAAAGGTAATTCATTTATATAAATATTGTGAAGTATTTGATAGTAATGTAAATATAACACAATTATCCATTCTCTCAAATATTACATTTGTAACTAAATAAGTGATAGTAATGAACTTCCAACGCAGTTTCCAAACAATAAAGCGTTGGCTCTATAATCTTGTGAAGACACTTTTGAGACGGTACCACTTGGCATTTGCCTTGGCTGGTTTTACTGCATTGGCCATGGCAGCCATAAGCTGGACACTTGAAACTAGTGAATCCTACTGGTTTTGGCACAGGTATTACAAACTTACATTACATCCATTCTCTCTCTTTCTCTCTTTCTTCCCTACCTCATGTTACTCTCTTTTGAAATGTTTACAGCATTTGGCATATTACAATATACACATCTTCTTTCTTCTTCCTTTGTTCAAAAGCAAATATTGAGGACAGTGAGACTCCACCTCCTACAGATGGAAACTATGAACTGGCTCATCAGGATTCACTTCCAAGAAGTGGTTAGAACAAAGACAATGGGATAGGTTAGTGTGGAAAGAGGAGAGAGGTTGATCAGATTTTAATATTTGAGTAATGGTATATGGACACTTGCATACTTTATACACCCAATTGATAGATAGATACCCTTCATTTATCTCTATCTCTCTTATCTCTTATCACATTCTACATGGACACCTTTCTTTCTTTCATCTCTTTCTTTGGGTGTATATTGAGCTTAAGTGTCCATAAACCATTTTTGTTAATATATTTAGTGTTTGTGGTGAGTTCATGTGAAGGTAGCACAAGAATTTGTAGCTGCCAAGATTGAATTTTTGATGCAACAAACGATGATCAAGCAAAGTAGTGTCTTGTAAATTCTTGTTAGCACAAGGTTTGTTTCTGCTAGGATAAAGAATCAAACTGTGGCTACATTTTTGTCATAGGATAAAGGAGTTTTGTTTATGTAATTAGTTATGGTTTTGAAGATAACTTCCCTTTGAACTGTATCATATTTAGAAATCTTTCTGATAAAAAAAACAAGTCAACATGATGGATCTAATTTCCTGCAGCAATTTCTTGTAACTTGCTCCTGTTTTCTATTTTATGAAAATTAAACAGCGGAGAATGTTGCAAGACACCTCTGTACTTTAAGGTTGACACAACAACAATAAAATAAGAAAGAAAATGAGATTTCTTATTTGGATAATAACATTAGAACTATTATTTTTAAATGGTGCAGTGTGGAATTCAAAGAAAAATAAAAATTCCTTCAGATTAAGTTTATCTAATGTTTAGTTTCTTTTTGTTATGAATAAGATTGATTTTGATAGGATAAACTAAGTTTAATTGCTTAAACATAATTAAATGTGCCCAAATTAATCTTCACGATTTACATGTGAACACATACTATAAGAAGAATTGGATTTGAAGATAGAACAAACGGGTTTTTTTCAAATGAATAGCATGTTTGGTTCAACGTTACAAATATACAATGTAAATGTTTTATTGTGATTTTGGTCTTTATATTTAATAAAATTTCAATTTTTTGTTCATAATTTTTTTTGTGTAATTTTAGTTTCTTATTTCTAGTTATCCATAATTTTGTTTTCTGAATTCTTTTTATGTTGTATCCTTAACTTTTAATTATACGTAATTTTGTTCAATTTTCAGTTTGGAAAATATATTGAATGATCATCGAATTATGTTTGGTAACAACTTTTCTAACATATGTTAAAATCTTCAATTTTGTAAAAAAAAGTTATAAATATTATATTTTTGTCTCAATCTTATATATCAAGTCCTAAGTAACAAAAAACCTATGAATTATATTGAACTGGAAATCTTAAAAAATTTAAATAGGTAAAGATTAAGGACCAAAATTGCATAAAAAAAAATTTGGGACTAAAATAGTTAAAAAAGTTATAAATTACAATTAGGGATTTTGTAAAATATAGTGACAAAAATTTCAAACAAGCCAATATAAATGAACGATAAAAACAAATGTAACGGATGTATTTGGATACATGTTTAACAAAATTGATTTTGAATAAAAAATTGATTATGGATAAAATTAATTTCAATGTAACGTGATTTATTTGTGGATATTTTTATAATAGAAGCAAGATGGAATAAAACAGTATAATATTTTTTTTCACTATCCAAATTTGCTTATCTCAAAATAAATCAAGTATACGTTATAAGAATACGTCAACTGATATGGCAACTTTATTTTGGAGAATTAAAAAAAAACACTTATTAGGTTAGGGCATGTGGTAATAGTACTTTTATTTTTAGAGATCAATTTTTACTTATCAAATGAAATGTTTGTTAATTATAACCAAAATAGTCATCAAATTAAATTTTGGTTGCTAAATAACTACAAAATAAAATAAAAGTAATGATTGAATTTAGTGATCAATTAAGTCAATTTTGGTATCTAATGTTAGATATTAATTATTTAACTTAATTGGTCACTAAATTCAATCATTACTTCTATTTTGTAGTTATTTAACAACCAAAATTTAATTTGGTGACTATTTTAGTTATAATTAATAAATATTTCATTTGATAACTAAATATTGATTTCTAAATAGTTTTTTTCTTATAGTGAAGTACACAAAATTATTTTTTATTTTTGGAATTAAGATGTTATTGACTAAATGTCAAAGCTGATAATTAAAAATAAACATGTATTCTAGTCCTTAAAATTTCACGTGTTAGTTGTTAATTATTTTAACTCGTGATCTTATACAAAATTTACATTAGTTCAAAAAATTTCAACCATTATTTAGTTTAATCCGATGTAAGACATGAATATCTTTTTAGCAAATCTATAATTAAAGTGAGTATTTTATTTAAATAAAAAAAAATCTGAAAAGAGCAATATTTAGAATTAGTGTCACAATAACAAAGACTTGGACTACCAAAGTTAGATTTAATAAAATTAAATTATTTTCATTATTAATGTCATCACGACTACCTAAGTTAAATTTAATAAAATTAAATTATTTTCATTATTAATGTCATCACTGTTGTTGTTAATAATTATGGTTATCACGATGATAACATGATTATAATAATTATAATAACAAATCATTTCTCACTTAAATCATAACAAAAGATTATGTTTATTTAAAAATATCCTTAAAAGTGTGTGATACTACCTTCTTTTGAGAGCAATGCAATTATTAAAAAAAAAGTTAATATTTATGCCTATGTGTTTTTTTTATCTCTCTCTATATAGATTTTTGTTGATTATAAGATGTTTGAGTAGGTTTCTCAAATATTGTGTTTGGAAGAGGAAAAATGAAGTAGGTAAATGAGAAGACAAGGAAATAAAATAAAATAAAATAAAAGTTATTTAGTTTACAGGAAATTAAAAAATAAAACTGCAAGATTGTTTGAATTGAAAGTAAATAAGAGAAATATTTTTTATACAAATATAATTTTATCCTTGCCAACTATGCTTATTTTTTCAATTTTTGAGAATAATAAATATAAACCATCCTATCAAATAAAGCAATTTATGCTTGTGTAGTTTTGTCTTTTCTTTTCTTCCTCTTATCTTTTCCACCAAATTTCTTATTTCTTTAACAAAGTCCAAAGAATCACCAATCATTGCATGAGTTATTTTCTCATTTCTTATAGTCTTAAAATATATGTGAATCCAATTTGTTGTTATCCAAATGTATTATTGGTTATATAAAATTCTGAATTCTACCAACAACATAATAAATTTGCAACAATGTTCTCACTTTAGTTTCTTATTATTAAAAAAATCATAAACCACTTATGTAAACAAACGGCTAAACCTATGTTCTTTTTGTTGATGATGCAAGCTAGGTCTTTTAAAATTTTTGGAAGTTCTATTTTAATTATGAAAAATAAGTTTTTCGCATTTGAGAGATAAAAAATAAAGATATAAATTTGAGAACTTTTAAAATCTGGAAACCAAAGGCATAGAGAGAGTCTGCATTTATGAATATTCAGATTTTTATTATTATCCTTATAATTATTATGTCTTTTTTTCGGTAAAATTATAATTATTATGTCTGATTTATTATATTTTATTTCACATCACTAAAATTTTGATAATGTTATGTGGACCCTAGTTCCGCATTCCATGCAACATATCTTTATAAAATTCAAGTGGTTGGCTGAGGAATTATTTTAAATAATTTATAATCCAGAAAGAATTAAGCTCAAGACAAAACTGTACTTAATCAGAAATTGCAATTATTTTATTATTAAGCTAATTAATGAATTTCGTCACCTTCATTTGTTTCTTAATCTCGTGACTAATCAAGAAATCTCTTATATTTGTGGCTAGAAATGGACCAACCTAACCTAACACATAAGGAGTTGATCAACTTATCAACCAATCATTAGATAGGTTCTTCCTACAAAACCTAACTTTGTCACTTATAAAATATTTTTAATAAATTATTTTTAGTCTTTTGAAATGTATAACATTGTTATATCAATTATTGAAACTAAAAAATTTAAATAAATAATTAAGATACAATTCATAAATCACTTTAATAGAACAATTTTTTTATATATTATTATAAGAAAAAATTATTGACAAATTGTTAATATGAATGGTATAGCATGATTAAGAAAAAGTAATTTCTCCTATGTTGACCATTGATAGTATATTTATTATTATAATGGTAATTTTCTCTATTGATGTGAATTGGTGGAAATATGGTTATCATTTTTCAATTTCAGTTATTTAAATTTCTGCATAATAAAATAATGAATGTTAGATTTTTTTCTATTAGGATAATTGTTTGAATTCAACGTTGTAGTCTTTATCTTGTTCAGCAGCCCTAACCCAAACGCTAAGCTAGAAACAATTTGAGTTGACTTTTTTTTATATAAAAGTCATGATAGGAGTGAAATGTTACATCATAAACAAAATTAAAAATAATAAAAGATTATTACCTATATATATACACACACTAAAACATTGCCTATTTTCAATATTATTTTTACTTTTTTCCAAGAATACTCTCACAAACTACTAAAATAGATTTAATCGTAATAAATTAATGCAAGCTAAAAGAATATAAACTATAAATGTGAAGCTTTATAATATAAATGAGTTCAATTATTCATAAATAATTTTTAATTTAACTGATGAGTTTCTGTGCTTTAGTGAAACAAATAAGTTGAAGTTTTAATATTTAATAATTCTGTAAATAAAACTGTTACCCGAGTGTAGGGTATAAAGAGCTGTAATTTTATTTATATATTTTCTTACCCAACTCTAATTTTTAAAATAAATATTTTAATAAGTAACCATCAATCTTCTTTACAAATTTCTCATATCTTCACAATAAAAATTTTATTGTTTTAATTTTAAGCAACAATCATTACAAAATTATATTTTTTTTGTAATAAGACGTTTGATAAATTTTAAATTAGTAGGTTTAAAACAAATATCATAGAAAAATTAATTAAAAAATTGGAAATTATGAAGGAATTAATCAAACTAATTTAAATTTCAAATTTTAGAATAAGACAATTCCAAACTTTGAAATTAATTCATTTAACCAAAATAAATAAAGTCCACAAGTCAAATTTTTAATCTTCAATGACACCCAAATTCTACAATGTATTTTGTGACTGAGAATAGTCTCCATACAAATATTGTACTGTGTTCTGTCAACAAGAAAAAAAAAAAAAAAAAAACAAACAAACCAAAAACAAACAAAGATACACAGAACCATAACCAAAGTCATAGCTACCTTCCTGAAACAAACCCAAGTCCCCAACAGTTTCTCACCCTTCTCTTCATCTACTCTCTCCAAAAAGGTAAGTTTTTTGGCTTCTACCCTTCGTTTTATCACTTTCATGGAGTGTACTGGCCATCTACTTGAGTTTTGGCCACCCTTTTCTGCCTTGCAAATAGGGTTTTATGCTTTGAATTTGGCTGTGATGGTTTTCACTTCCTACCCTTTTCTTGTTCTCTCAAAAGGGTTGTTGTTTTGGGCTGGTTTGGTTTTTTGGGTCAACAAGGCGTTTCCTTTGTTATGCTCTGTCTGGTTGTGATTCTTTTGGAGGGTGCCCCTCTTCTTCTTTCTGTAGTATTGAATCTTTCAATTTTAATGATTTTTTCTTCTTGTAAATGTATTTTTTTTTATGAAATTATATGCTAGTTCAAGTTATCTGTAACTGGGATTTTAATGGTTTTGGTTAAAATATACTCATAATAGACTTGAGGTTGATGTTCTATGTCAAGGTATTTGTGCTTATACTCTATTGCAACCATTATAATCTAGGACAAAGCTTAGAGGGACTTCCTTTGTTGCTTTTGGTTTGGTGTTATTTTCCAATCAGAATGGAATTTCACCCCAATAATTTATGCTTCCTTTTAATGTTTTTTTATCATGGAGATTATTGAGGTAAAACCCTAATTCTAATTAGAGAACAATAACAAAATCATGTAAGGAACTCTGAATTTTGTCTTATAATATATATGTTATATGGCCTTATTATGTACAATAATATCAATGGAAATCTAAAGAATTCTGGAATCGGTTCTCGTAATGTAGGGCTTGGCTTCCTATAACGTTTAATTTATTACTGTGTTTGCTTGAGTAATTTGAAGTTTCAATTGATGTAATTGTGGCTTTATGAAATTGATTTTGTTCCTTATGTGGATTAATCCTTAATAATATTTTTTTGGCTTGTGAAAGCAGATTATATGGATAAAGTTTGGTGGCCCTTGATCTGATCCGGGCTTCATTTCAAACAACAGAGGACAATGAAACTATCAATGATTGTTTTGATTAAATAACAAAATAATTTGTGGAAAATGGGAGGTTGCTGTTGTTCTGCCAGAAAACCTAATCTGCAAGGGGCACCAGTGTATTACTATGTTAGTAGTTTTCTATCCTCTCTTACCTGATTTGTAACTTAGACTCTGATAAGAATTTTTCTACTAATCTCACTCCAGCATTTTTATTTCCAACATCTTCACCTATGTAATCTTTTGATCATTAGCATTAGCAATGATAGATGAACTATGTGAATTGTTTACAAGATTAACTATTTCATAATCAACCTGCTCTAAAAGCCCTAAAAAATTGTATTTGTAGGGGAATCATTGTGTAATAAGATATTATTTCTGCTTTATTTTGTTTACAAGATTACAGTTTTTTTGGATGAAATGTCCCTGTTCACTTAATTGAAAGATCAAACAGTTTCCTGTGTAGTAATTTAGCAACATGGATTTATTCCTGCTTTTTGGACTTAAGAACAAATTTCTCACATAATATCAGATTTCTTGCAAAAAGGAGTGCTAGTGAAAATTGCTGTTACAGTTGAATCAAGTTAAGCATCTGCCAGAAATCACTTTCATGACACTCAAAAGTGATCTTTAATAACTGCATCTTGGATGATATGTTGGGGGAGATGTGTGATCGGATGGAACGTAATGGAATATTGTTAAATCTCAAATGGAATCATTTTTCTCTCATTTTTGCTTTTTTAAAATGATTTTCTATTAGATTGTTTCTTTTTCTCACCACTTAGTGTTGGTGGAAATAGTAAGGAAGTCAAATAAACATCTCTAACTACCTGCACAATTAAATTGATTTTTCTGTGCTTGGACGTGGCTTTTTTGAATACTATACTCAAAAGAACGAGTGTATCATTATCCTCTTAGAATTTCATTGTCATATTGCAATGTGCAAAGATTTCTTGGGAGCTTGATATGCAATATATTTTACTCTTCCTAAAAGACCTCTTTCTTTCGTTTACTTGAATTCATGATCTCCTGATGGAGGTCAAATGGGAAGGTGGATGAGTTGTAGTGAAAAATGGATTGTTTTCATTGTTCTATTCAACTTTCAGTACTTCCAGAATGTTAATCTGATCCTGCTGTTAGTTTGTTGTTTTAGATTATGGTTTATAAGTTGGGAGCTTTTGATTTGAACCCAAAAAAAATCCTGTTTGCAGTGCCCACCAACTTTTGAAGAGCGCGAGTCTTTAACATCTAATGATGGCACAAATGCTTCACTCAATGCTGGATTTCTGGTTGGTTTGAACCTGGAAGCATCCGTGCCTGATACTTTCCAGCCCCCTCCCGTGCCTCTTCCTTATGACACCGTTTTGGGAGGTTCTGCATCAACAACATATTCTGAATCTGGCAGAGAAACAATTAGTAGTTTTGAAGCTTTAATTGCACGTGAAGATGTTGAAGAATCAAATTGTAAGGCTCAAACCAACTCCACTCCGACATCTCCAAGGAAGGAAGGACTACCAAAACCAAATGAAAGTAAAGGATTACCAATGGAAGAAGAGGATGTCTGTCCAATTTGTCTTGAAGGTAGAGTTGCTTGTGTTATTAAAAGTAAATTTCAGTTAGATTTTCCATGCTTCAGGTGTGTGAATCAAGAGGAAGAAATCCTCTCATACACACAGAGATGACAAAGATAATAATTTTATATCTTTTAATTTCTAATGCAGAATATGATGTTGAAAATCCTAGAGATTTGACAAAATGTGAACACCATTTTCACCTATCTTGCATTCTTGAGTGGATGGAAAGAAGTGACTCCTGTCCTATATGTGATCAGGTATGGCTTTTGCATCAGTTTTCTATTACATGAAAAACCTTATCCTAGACTTGTTTCCATAATGCATGTCTGGAAATGCGTAAGTTTGGAAAAATAATTGCTTATTTTGCATTAGTTATCTCAGGAAACTGGTAAAAATAAGTGACTGTTTCTTCAAAATAAGTTTGATTAAAACATGCCCTAAATTTCATAATCATATGTTAGGAATTCCCTAACATCATGTTAACTAAACTTTTATTAGTGTTGCACCAAATATAGGAATTAAAAAAGGAAGAGGTGAAAAAATGGTTTTCCTTTGTTTTCTTGACAAACTAACTCTAGAAGTCCCAATTAGGTGCTCATTATTCATTATTGTTGACAATAACATAATATCTGCATGATCATTCTTATGTAACAAGTCAGTTATGATATTTTGATTATGCAGATGATAAATACTGATTTTGGTTGTTGACAATACTGTTCTTCCTTTAATCTTACAGGAGATGATATTTTGACCAGACAATGAATTAGTTTGGTTGTTTTAAAATCAAAGGCTATTAAATGATTGGATGATAGATGAAGTTGATTGGATGATAATTGGTTAGATGATGGTAGCTACAGATTCATTTTCAATTCATGGTGCAAAGAAGACCCAGCCATGGGGTATCTGTGAGAAGAAGAAAGAGGTTTTGTTTTGACAGAAAGATACACCATATAGCATGTCTCTGCAAATGCAATTTCTTTGGTCAAATTTACCTATTAGCAGTTTTCTAGATCCCAACATTCATGTTCACAGCTCTTTTTTCTTGTGTTGATTTACTGCTTTCCTTTATCTTGTAAAAATTTCTCACTATTTATTTGTGTATATATGCATATATCCTAGTGGATTCTGGGGTTCCATATTTTTGCTGTATTTGCAACCAGTAATTATGAAGTATACAATAAGATCCTTTTTCTATTTAATTTTCTTCACTCCTTTATTTTCAATTATCAGGTCCCACTTCCAATTATTAGGGGTGTTCATTAGTTCTTGTTCAACATCAGAATTCAAACTCAATCAATTATATACTACAATTATGTATTCGTCTTTTAATATGTTATTATTTAGTTTATAGAAATTCGTTATAGTTTACAATTTTAATTACAAAGGTTATGTAAACAATTTAGTTTTTTTTTCTCAAAATAAAATTTTGCTCATTTGCATGATAAGGGATCTGATTGATGTGAACTAAACCATCTCCTTCCTGATCAAGTTGGTTAGGTTTAAATTGTGCAAATATTTTTAGAAAATCCAAACTAATTCAAATCAATTCAAATTGGTTAATCGGAATTTATTTTAGCTCAAATCTTATTAAAACTAATCTTGTGAATACTGCAACCAAGAAAACATCAGTCATCACTCTCATGGTGACGAATTTTTTGTTTTTTGAAATTCTGAATTTGGGAAATATGATTCTCATGTTTGGTTATATTTTTCATGAAAACATTCCCGAAGTAGGTAAGAATATAAAACCTTTTTAAGTTAAAATAAAAAATATTAATAATATTTTCTATATAAAAACCACTGTTCATAATATATTAAAAAAAATCTATATGTGAT
>Ga0123340_1001795_pt1 | contig 18464 bp, 8 predicted proteins | sample SirMexnodulemix_FD_89961 | JGI IMG/M metagenome (GOLD analysis project Ga0123340, IMG submission 89961) | Root nodule microbial communities of legume samples collected from Mexico - Siratro Mexico nodule mix | ecosystem: Host-associated > Plants > Roots > Nodule | place: Mexico: Nepantla... | reverse complement strand
TATTAATAGTATTTAAAAAAAAAAACTTATTAAAATTTTACATTATATTAGATGAACTAAAAAACAAATTATTTTGTAATTAAAAACATACATTTATAATACAATATTCAAGTTTGATTTTCCATATGATGACAAAATTACTCAACAAAATATAACATTTAAAATTTGCACTTTTAAAACTAGACATTCCAATTTACCAATGAAGGGAGCACTTTGAAGCCAATGTCAATACTATCAAACCACACTCAAATTTAATTAATAAAATTTAAACTTCTAATAAACCAAATAAATGTAAATAATATTAACACTCTACTACATAATCCAATATTAATTTTAATTTTAATTTTAATGTTATTCTAATTTTATTTTGATTCTATTTGTAATTTCAATCAAAATTACAATTAACATAATTTATAATTTAATAAAGTATAATAAAAAAATAACATCGATTTCGTGCTTATATAGAAAGTTAGAATAACATTAACAGTGACATTGCTTAAAGCTGAAATTAGTTTTTTCTTCAATTTGCAATTTGATTAAAAAATAATCCGTCCATTTAATTTATTTTTTTTTAAAATAGTTGAAAATTGAATTCACTTTCTTAAAGTAAGTCCATATTTCTAACATATTTAATAATTTATATAAAAAATTATAAGTATATATATATATATATATATAATATTTTAGTTGTGTTAAAAAATGTAACAAGAATGTTTTAAAAATACATTATAATTATCAATTAAAATAAGCCTTAAATAAAAAAAGGAAAAAGAGAATATACAACAGAAAATCTCTCTCTCCATTTCCAGATGAGTAGGTGTGAATTTTTAAAAGATCGTTCACATTTCAAAGCACATCATGTTCTCAAAACTGTACTTTTTTTCTATAATTATATTGATACTCATTTCATATTCCATCGTCCCATATTACGGTAAATCTATTTTGAGCCATTACCCCCTTTGTGTGGTACGTGCCCATATCTATCGATTTTTACTAATTAACTAAAAAAAACTTGTAAAATAATAAAATTAAAGTTAGAAATTAAATCACATGAAAATTTCTCAAACCCCACTAACAAACCCGGTGGATTTATCATACAGTGGACCAGTGAGTGGAAACTGAGAAAATGAGATCTACAAAGACAGAAGGAAAATATTAATTTCCTTGAACATTTATTATTTTTCATTTAATTTACTGCATTTTTCATTCTTTGTTGAAAAATTATGAAGTTGCATTGAAGTATATATAATATTTTATTCATTTATTATATTATTTTCACTATTTGTATTCCAATTTTTTAAAAAGAGAAAAAAAGACAAATATAAAAAATAAAAAAAAAATCAATTTGTTAACTGTGTGTGTTGTAAGTAACGAAAGCACTGAAATAAAATGCTTGGTGGTCTCGCCGGTTGGACTGCTCGATCTTTGGCTCACACTGTGCTGCTGCCTTCTCTCGCTTTCACCGGGTACCTTCTCTTCCTTCTTCCATTGCCCTTTTTCCTTGATTTTCAATAGCACTGTACGTTTTCATTTATTCTCTCTACAATTCTCAGTTCATATACAAATTTGGCACTGCATCAACCTCACAACTATTGTCTCTCAGATGTGCATTTCAGTTACATTTTCATTTGGATACCATATGCAAACTTCATTTTTACTGTTTTATCCTGAATTTTCCTCCATAAGATTTTCGGCTATTACGAATTCCCTAAATTAATTAATACATTTTTTTTACAATCAATTCGTTCGTAATATTTTGTCTCCCAGGACAAGGTTTTGCGCCAAGTGTTTGGTTAATTACAGCATGACTGTGAACAATAATTTGCATTCCAAACCTATAAGGCGTGCTAATTTTCGATTATGCAATGTATCAGGGTATGTATTGTAATCTCGAACCTTGAATTTGTCGACGATTTTTTTTTTTTTTTAATTTATTCCGTCATTTATATGTCCTTTTTGTCTAGTTATGTTTCTGAAGTATTGGAGATTCAGGCTGAGGCTCCTAAACTGCATGTTCTGCTTATTCCTGGAAACCCAGGTGTGGCCTCGATTGTGTGCTTGCGTGCTACTGTTTTCTTGTTATATTTGTTTAGTTGTTTGACGCTTTTGGTGTTTTTGATTGTTGCAGGTGTTGTTTTATTCTACAAAGACTTTGTGGAATTTCTATATGAGCTGCTGGAGGGAACTGCGTCTGTGACTGGTAAGTAAAGTAATGGGAGCTCTTTCTTTCTTGCTACTTAGTGTATGGATATTTGGTGACCATTAGGCTCACTAGTCATGTTTCTCTGTGAATTAGCAGCTATCGGCCATGTTTCTCACTCAGGAAAGGTTCATACATTTTGTTTCGATTGATTTGCTTGCATGGCATTAGAACGTCTCTTAGACAGAGTTTCGTTTACAGGACACGGAACATGGACGCATGTTTTCTTTACAAGAACAAATTGATCACAAGGTAATATAAGGCTTACCGATTTTGATCTTAACAGTCATTGGCTGTTTTTGGTTAGATAAACTGATCAATGGTTTATTTCAGTTTTGATTTTAAATTGGTTATACTTGGTGTGCTGTACAGCGGGAAGTCCTCCCCTGCCTTGCCCTTTGATGTCTACTACAAAAAATGGAGTAAATTAGTGAATCAGAGCAACTTTGAAGTCCTCCATTCTTTTTTAGAAGTTCTGTGAAACGTTATAGATTTATCTAATGTATTGTTGAATGGTATGAAAACTGTGGTGGAATTGAGTATTTAAAGTTTCCTTTCAGATTGTACTGTGGACAACTGTTGAAAAGAAAGAATAATTTTCACCGTGGAATTGTTTCTAGTATGTCACGTGCAGGCTTTTGTATTGGCATATTGAGAATTTGTCATATTTAAACCACATGCATTCTCCCTCCCTTTCCCTCCCTCTCTTTTCATCATTGCATTTTTCAGTCATTTTATAATCTTCCATGCTTTTATGATTGACATTCATCAGTCTTGATTTAGATAATTTTACCTTTAAAATGTTAATTAGTGATAGTAGTCAAAGTCTTCACTTTCCTTGTGTGTTTGTAGATTGACTTCATGCGAGAGGAATTGCAAAATATAGAGATTCCTATATTACTGGTGGGTTCTTCTATATCTCATGTCCGTATTCTTTTCCGAAGTCATGTTGATTTGAAGAGTTGTATTGTAGGTGCTAAAACACCAAAATGGTGCCTAATGACAAAAAATCTTTATATGAAAAATGGTAGTCATGTAATAATACAAAATGCAAATATTTTCTCCTATTAAGGAGTGACATTTAATATGCAGCTTAAAGTAGAGAAAAAGGTGTGGAGTTTTTTATGTGCATTGAGAAATATATTTCTAGTCAATAGTTCCGTATCAGAATACATTTCTTGTTGTAATATGTGACTTTAATCAGTCTCCCTCCCTTTCCTTTTACATAAAGGATGACAATAGAGATACCGAGTTCAAAACTTGTTGGATGCAACATCAAACATCCTTTTATCCACTAAAATGGAACAATTTTGGAAGACCTTAAAAGAACCCCTTTGAGTCTAGTTCTTAGCTAAAGTAATTTGTAAGTAATTGTTATCTTTGTTTTCAAAACATATACACAAGTTTAATTTCATTCTGAAATGAAAATTAGGTAGCTAATTTAGAATTTTCTCTCCAGGTTGGACACTCTATTGGTTCATACATATCTATTGAAATGTTCATGAAGTCTCCAGAGAAGGTGATAGGAATAGGAATAGGAACGATGCATATTTAATTAATCTTCATCCCGTCATGCCGTCTAACATCACTTCTGATCTTCGTAAATTGTCTACTACTTGCATTTTCTCCTGGTTTCTGTAGGTGAAATATTGCATTGGACTTTATCCATTTTTGACGTTAAACCCGCAATCAACAAATCAGTTATTTATTGGAAAAATTTCAGAGTAAGTCTCAGCTCAACCACCTTCCCCAAGGCAAAACACCTTGACATTACCTACTTTTTTAGAGATGGCGTGAACTTTTAGTGACATTATGAGCTTAGATATCACAAATTTTGTTGTGGTCCACTCTATTTCATACCTCATGGCATTCAATTTACGCATAAAAACAATTTTAATAATTTGATCTGAACCTAAACTTCAGATAATTAAATAGTGGTAATTATCTATCTATTATTGCTAAATGACTAAATGAAAGTTTGCTACTACTTATTTTCTTTTGAAAATGTTAGACTAGTTTATGTGAAATGACTAAATGAAAGTTTGCTACTACTTATTTTCTTTTGAAAATGTTAGACTAGTTTATGTGAAATGACTAAATGATGTTCAATGGGGTTTCAGATCCCGAGTTCTATCTGCTGCTCTTAGTTACCTGATAGCATCATTAGGCTTGCTACCTGTCCAGGCTTTAAGGTTTATGGTCAGAAAATCCCTTGGGAAGTCATGGTCAGTCAATGCAGTTGAGGCTGCATGCTCTCACTTGTCACAGGTTAGCTTTACCGTTCAAAGAAGCCTTCAATGATAAGTCACATTTAACTTGTAATGTAGTTCATTTTGTTTTGGCCATTCTTCTTATTGATCCCTTTATAGAATGGTAATGCAAAATATTCTACATTTAATTGACACTAACTTGCAGCTTTTTATTGTGGATTGGTCTGCACCTTTTTTTTTTTATTAATTCCAACCTTAATAATTCACAGTACCATACCATGCGGAATGTCCTCTATATGGCCATGACAGAATTCAGAAAGGTAACAATGCTTCCTATCTACAGAGATACCTTTCAAGTTTTAAATTATATTAAAGCTGTTTCACTTTATTTTACTCTTAAGCAATTTTTTCGTTTACCTATGGCACCGGGAACTTGCTGCATTGACGTGGAAGATGACATATCACAGAAAATTGCACAAGGATACAACATCTAATGATAAAATAAGTTGAAATTGAGAATTTAAAAATTGGATAGAGGGCAATTTCATCTGGGTATCAAAAGGCAAAATATCCAAAACTGCATTGATAATCATGTGCTTAACTTGCTAGCTTTCGGAGGCACCAGATTGGACATTTATGAGAGAAAGGAAGGCTCAATTGACATTTTTATTTGGTGTCGACGATCACTGGGGCCCACTTAGTTTGCTTGAAGAGGTTTGCTTTTATTTATTTTAATCACTGTTGTTATTATCTGGAAAGCTTTTGCATCATCTGAAGGTATGAGACAAAGATTTGTACCTCAAGCATCTTAAAAAGATTTAGTCTGGGGGTGACTCCACGGGAGAGCATGTGTAGGATGATTATATGCTTGTGATTTTATCCTAATCTACATGATCATTCGTGGAACCAAAATAATGCAATGTATTAAATAGATGTCCAAACTTTACTAACAAGTTTATTTCCCTCCTTATATCTTAATGAAAGATCATGCATCAAAATTTTCAGCAGATTTCTCTGTAAATTAAAAAGATCAAGCTAGAATATTATCTTTGTTTTATTTTTATAATTTTTATTGCTGATTTTTTTTCAGAGAAATCAAATAACTTTTTAAGTTTGCCTAGCCATTAAGCTGAAGGTTTGATTTGTGTTTGAATCTCAACAAGAACTAAAATATGTGATTACCTCCTTCCTCTTTCTCTACCCCCGTTTTATGCTGTGGACCTTCTACTCGAAATACAGCAAAATATGTTCATTAATTTTGCTCGCTTTAATTTAAAAAAAAAGAAAGCAAAAGTCTATCAAACTGTGATGTGAAACACTGCAATATATTGATTATAAAAGTATGATACTTAATTTAACCTTCAGTGGTCCTTTATTTCTCTCTGATATTAAATTACTTCATTTCCTTGATTTATGTTCTAGACTACGGGTATTGTGATAAAGTGAGAGCAAAATAAATTTGATTATGGTATAACCTTTCAATTACTTGGCTCTTAATAAGGTATACCCGAAGCACACTGTTTTTCTCTCTTTCTCTTTGACATTACAAAGAAATGGACTATATGTAGCTTAAAAACGACGGACTGCTGAAAGAAACTAACATCCAACAGCCAGCTGCTCACTGAAAGTGGACTGATTTGGCTATCAGGGGTTCTCCCAGTTTACCTTTTTTAACTTTCGTGTTGTAGGGGTGAACTGGGCATCCAATATCTGCAGTATAGAGCTTCTAGTAGAAGGTTTTATACTCATGGGAAGATAGATTAATAGATATTATTGCTTGTGATGCTATCAAGTAATTTTTGTGGTGTTAAATTCCTAATACTGGTTTTAGCACGCAGCTTATGTATGTGTGGTATCCTAAATGGACTTGGAATACCACCAATTCTTTATACGTTCAACTTGAACACTAATTACGGGAGAACAGCGGGGTGAATATTTCTATAACTCAACACATTCATTGAAATAATAGTTAGTCGTGTCAAGGCGTTTCTTTTTCTTTAAATTTTTCTGTCTTTTTTTCCTCATCTGTGGGCTATTGAATGATTATTCTGGCTTAAGTTATGGTTTCTTCTGGTTACAGATTTCAAAGCAGGTTCCCGGTATTGCCTTACCTATTGAACGAGAAAACCACACCCACGGTTTCTGTTGCACTGAGGCGGGCTCATTATGGGTTGCTCAGCATGTGGCAAACTGTATCAAGAAGCAGACAGCCTGTACAAACCAATGAGGTCTGACTCTTCTGCTATTCGCTTGTGTTATGTGAGTTTTCTATGTTAAGTCTCAGAAAGGACTGAATCACAAATAAATTTGAAACAATGCTTATAGTGCATGCTAAAAAAAGTGTAGTTTCTTTTATTGATCAATGCTTATAATGCATTTAACAGTTTTAACATCGCCAACTGTATTTTATGACTTAGTGCCACCGTCCTCCAGTTGTGTACAAAGTAAACTGTCGCCAACTGCATCATATGACGTTGTACCACTCATCTCCCAGTTATAAAAAGTAAGAACAATCGCCAACTGCATTTTTGAACCCTCCCTACACCCTTTTTTCAAGAAATTCAGTACATGTTTCTCAAAAAGCTTTGTTTTTATCGTTTATCAAACTAGTGTCAAGCATCAACTTTCAGAAATATCTAAAGCTCATCATGACCAAAACTTAAATGGGGTAATTAACGTTGAAGCTTCTCCATTGGATATGTTGATGAAGGTAGTTGAACCTTTTCTATATCGTCTCCCCAGAATATCGCGAACTTTGACCATCCCGTTACGTCTTGCTACTGCCTTGCCTGCTAATATTAATCACTTCTGATTTGAATAAAAACATCGATTTGTACAAGTAATTCTGATATAATTATTTATTATTATATTGAAATGATATTTTTAGTATTCTAGTAAACCTTTGAGAAATGGTATGTGCTTTCTACTTTCTCCCCAGCTTCTGTGGTTTGAAACATTCATCCAATCACAGCACGTTGGGTTGGGTTAGTTACATACACCATTGGCTTTTGTTTCCACTTTTGCTACAACAACACATGGCTGCCAACTCCAACATTTTTCTTGGAACATACTTGCTTGTTAGTTACTCCCAATGAAACAACATCAACGTTATTATAATAACAACATAACAATCAACTGCTCTCTTATAACAACAACATAGTATTTTTTTTTTTTCTCTTATAAGATTTGTATTAATTGTAAGAGAGAATATAAAAATATTAAAGAGGAAAAGATATTTGTAAGTTAAGCAACTTGGACTTGAAATGAAAATTATTCAGATTATTTAAAATTTAGTTCGTTGCTTTCATCAAGAGCACTAGAGATGCTTTATATAATTATATAACTTTTTTGACAAGTTAGAAAGGTACGATTGATGAGGGTAATACTATTAATTTCATTCATAATATTTATTTCCATTCCTTTATTAACTTTATGGGGATATTACTTTTGTTTTTATTATTATGTAGGAATAAGTGATAATATTACCTTCAGTGATGCATTACAGGTTTTTTTAATCACTTTTTACAAATGAAAAGTGATAGATATGATTCTGCGAGTTAACCAAGATTCAAGCACTTCACGATTACACGCTAAAAGAAATCTGAATTTCGGTCATTGAACTAATACACGTTAGTAATTCAACTACCTCTTGAAAATTCTAAATCACAACAAAAAGAAAAAGAAACTGTAAAAGGACAGTATCAAAATTGACTTAAAAGAGATAATATACTTAGACGAAACAAAAAATGGTGGAAGGCAATGGTTTTCAGAACTTGTACTATTTCACTAACTCGGTTTGAACCAAATTAATTATAACGAGTTTAGGTTTTAGAGAACAAACCAACATATTTTGAAGATAAGAGTAAGTTTTACATCAAGTTATCTCAGCTCAAAGTCCCATTTCTGAAGTATGCATTAGTTAACAATAATACTTCTACAGTTAACACTAGTCCATCTATCATGATAATATATTTATATATTTTAAATTATATATTAAATTTAGTTTTTTTATTTCATTATACACGATATTAAAATTTATATAATATTTCAACGAATTAGATTGATCTGGTCTTGTCTTGAGTATTATCAAAGTCATGTTACATGTTTAGTTTGAATCCAAAGAAATAATCTTATTAAATTTGTAGGTCAATTTAAGACCATATTTCACGTTCCAACCTGAATACTTCTAATCAAAGGCATATACTATGTTATTAATTGTTTTTTTTACCTATTTCTTTCTATTTTAACCTTACTCATTATTGGAAATCCATGTCAACTACAGTTTGGTACCCATGTAATTTTCTTTTCTAATAAGTGTTCAAATTATTTTCAATTTTGTAAAGTAAAATATATTATTCTTTGTAATAATTTCCCAAACATGTTCAAATTGACTATTCAAGAATATATGGCATTTTTTCTATAATTTTGTATTAATTTATCATTCGTAGATTAAATTAATCTAAAATAATATCTATTTAAATTAATGTTGATTTAAAGAGTTTTCCAACCAAATTATATTTTTTAATTATCTAAATACAATTAATTTCTCTAACTGGTTAGATTTTACATCGTGTCCCCTTACGCAATTTTTTTTTGTATTTCTGTAGGTTGCACTGCAAATGTTTCTGGAATATGTTATTAAAAAACCATATTTATATTCATAGAAAGAAAAAGTATCAAAATGTATATATTCTTGATCCCTCTCATGGCAGCTCCTACTTGTGCTTGATCGTCGATATCCCAAATCTATTATTTAATACATAGTTAAGTAGGGTTTTTGTCTCTTCAGTTCATACCCATCTTCATTTCACAACTAGACAAACCAGCAACTTCATATCCAATTATCAAACCCTCAAATTGCTCACATTCTCCATGCATGTGATCAGATGGCCAATCTTCCATATACCTCCACTACCATATTTTTATCCCAAAACAAATCTGCGGCCCAGATCACATTCTACCCAAATTAACTCTTCGCCATTCAAATCTTAATATAAATGGTTCAATATCTTCCAAGAGTCATATTATTAATATAAAAATATCTACCAATGGTTTATTTTTATGATAAACATTTAGCAGAATCTTCATTTTGAAGTTTGATTTTCGATTTAAGATAAAATTGTAAAGAAATATATGTATGAATGTGAAATACAAATTCCAAACTAAATTCTAATAAAAAGTCTATTTAATATTTTAGTGTATGAATTAAAATAAAATAAAATGAAGTGATGATGAGAAGTTAGAGTATAGTGTAGGTGTAGGGACCTGTGAACTCAAAGTCACATGGCAAGCCACCCCCATAAATAAAAAGCCACTTTCCAAAGCCACACACACACACACCTTCCTTTGACTAAGGCAACCAAGCTCCTTGTTTTGTTCCCTTTCTTTCTTTTTCACGAAGCAAGTACTCACGGAAGCGCACACCAATGTCTGCCACCAGAAAGAAGCTTCTTCTGAACACCGTGTCCGTGAAACTAGGCTGCGGCACCTGCAGAAGGCCAAAGCTTTATCGCATATTCCACCCAAAGCCTAAACCCACTTACCAAAACCACAAAAACCGTTACAACCACTTCTCTTCTTCCTCTTCCTCAGCCACCACCCCCACCAACACCAACACCAACATCACATTCTCTCCCTACGTTGATTCCTCTCACTTTTCTGACTCAGACTTCAAGGCTGCCAGAACAGTGGGGGGTTTGGGAAGAGCTGGGAAAGAAGGGGTGGCAGTGGAGAAAGACTCCGATGACCCTTATCTGGATTTCAGACATTCCATGCTGCAAATGATATTGGAGAACGAGATATACTCGAAGCAGGATCTCAGAGAGCTTCTTAGTTGCTTCCTTCAGCTGAATTCACCGCACCATCATGGGGTTATAGTCAGAGCTTTCACAGAGATCTGGAATGGCGTCTTCTCTACCAGGTCCAATTCACACGTCCACCGTAAGCCACGTGAGTTCTAAGCACTGCACGTGATGGGCTGTTAACGTTAACCAGTTGCGTACTATGAAGTAGCTGTGTGATATATCTTTGTTCAGCAACTATGCTAATTAGAATGTACTACAACATTTTGATCAACAATTTGTAAAGAGGGTACTACTACTATTTTTATCGGTAAAGAGTAGTATTTTGCATTCTAATATAATCAGATTATGTCCCAGTTGGATTAGTTCTTGTTGTTATCGTTGTTTACATACAAAGGTGAAAGTGACTGGTCACGAGAAATAATTGCCCTGTTAATTAGCATTTGTGTTGTAGTAGAAAACAGAAATCACAACAGAGGTCCAAAACACACTTGTTTGGTCCCTCCCTAGTGTTGGGTTTGGTTTGAGGGATTTGGTCAAAGGGCTCCCATGTTTTGTGTTAGGATAATGGTGGTGAAATGAAAGAGATATTGGGATTTGAACCGTTGCAGTGATAATTAGAGTGGTCTGAGGGAAGAGAAACAGCGAGTTTAGTACTTTTCAATGAGATGAGAATAGAAACTTTTGTGACTGACTCCTGTGCTTTTTCCAAGGTTGCTATTAAAGCTTCTACTCTATTTTCGCTAGAATCAGGATCAAATTTGCCTATTGGCGCGATACCCGTTACATTTTTTTTAAATAAAATAAGAAATGGTTACTTTTTTTTGTTATTTTTATGAATTGTTTAATTTTTATTTAAGATAATGTTGATCTTATTCAATTCTCTTAACTTCTCTCTTTGTTGTGAAGTGTGTACTGTAATAACATGAAGATGAAACAACGCTTCTCATTTATTTCTTTGGCACAGGTCTCATTAATGTCGAGCATGCATTGAGATTGGCTTTGTATTTACTTAGGCATTCATAACAAGATTGCAGGCTGTTTTAATTTGTATTTAAACCTCTCTATGGAGGTAGGCTCCTATGGCCGGTAGAAGTCAGCCTGCATTAAAACCTGCTAGAGAAAAAAATTATTTTCTGCATTAATTAACCATGAGATTTCATTAATTAAAACTTCAAAAAAAAAAAAAAATCTTTCCATCTTCACAAAATATGGCTTGCAGAAATTACTTATCAGGAGTTATGAGAAGCAAGACCCCTCCCGTTTTCCCATAAAAGTCAATGCATGTTGCGTTTCAAAATAACAAAGTTACCAATATTGTTTATAGTTAACAAAGAACGTGATTATTATAAACAGTAAAGAGGAGCCAATTTGATAAGAATTGATGAAATTTCTTGAACGTGAAAATTCTGAAAGTGGGTTTCTTGCTATGATACATTTTTAAACAAAAAGTTGGGTTCTTGCTTTTCTTTGCTTGTTCTAAGTTGTTAAAGAGGGGACATAGATGCAGATATTTTAGAGTAGAAGCACTTTTCTCATGGTTCAATCTAGAAATAATAATTTTTTTTTTCTTTTGAAGCTATGTCTAATTGTACCCTCTACGATTAAACCGGTGATTACACAGATATGGACTATAAATGTGGTATATTTTTAGATGATGATAAACTCTTTATCTGATATCTCCGTGGCAGATTGGAACCAAGTACCAGACCACACCTCAATCTGTGATAAAGTTTTGTAACTAAGTTAGCAAGCTGTCCAACTCGGTCTTCAAATAATTGGTGTGAAGATAAACTGCATGTTTGTTGCTTTTAAGGCAAATGTTTCCCTCATGTTCAATCAAACTATGCTTATCTACTACCATATACACATATTTAAAGCCTTTATCTCGTTTCATATTTAATATTCTGGCACACAATACTCTTTAGGATTTGTATTGAAATTTACGTATTTTTGTTCTATAAGAATTAGCTCTAAATTATTTACAGTATTTAATTATTTTACATAATTTGCTTCCATTCCTATTTTTTTAACGTAATTAAACAAAAGAGGAAAAATTTTCTTTGTTAAACAACCTAAAAATTCATCACTTTTTTGCTTTTGTTTTTTCTAAAAACCAAACATGAAAGGAGTGGAGAGTGTGGCGGGAAGGAACACGATAATAGAAAAAAAACAAAATACCTTCTTTATCCTATCAATAGTATCATGTTGATCTTTGATAAGGTGGAGACATAATCACAAAGTTAATCAGGTTATGTTCTTTCTGATAATGGAACACCCTGTGTCCTTGGATAGGCCAGAGTTGACATGGTTTCTAACTGGAAATTCACTTTGTGATATATCTTATCACAACAGTGAGAGCTGAAAAAAGTTTAGAAAGACGTTGGTCTTGTCCATACATAAATTCCTGCTATCGGCTGAATGAGTTGGCATTTGGATTTTTACAAGAAAAAGAAAAGAAACTGAAAGACTTTCATATACAATGTGTAGTTGTTGTATAAGATAGGATTTGAACTTTAATTTGTTAATTATATTTTCTTGGTTTTATGTATTTTAATTGGTCCCAGGGCTAGGAGCAAAGATTGCTACTTAGTACTAGGCAGGGTGGCATCAATGGAAGCTATTATTACACTTCCTTTGCTGACAAAAACATTACTAGCATTTACCATCAGCCATCGACAACAATTCAATACCTGGTCAACATCATTATTTAAGATGTTCATGTTTTCGTTTGTTTTTTCGAGTAAAAACTCTTCTTTAAAAAAAAATTACTTATGTTCACGAAGAATAGAAAGATAATAATAACTAAATTACATCTGTTTCGTACACGCCCTTCCTCGCTTGAAGTAAGAGAGAAAGTTAAGAGTTGAAGGAGCATATATCTGAATAATGAGTTTATTATGCTACTATTAGATTGAAGGTGGTGTTTTTATATTTTTAGATAAATTTATTCACTGAGCATTGATGCTGAATTTGTTCGACATATCCCTTAGCTGTTTTGAAATAGTATATTAATTATCCCTCTTATTGAGCAAGAGAGTGATGGGAATCTTTAATCATACCTATAGTGGTGCTTTGGGTCCCCAAGTGGTCACATGATTGTGTTGCCATAACTCAACTTAAGATGTTGAACATAACATCAAAATCTGCCATTGTTTAAAGCTGCCAAATTGTTCATAAAAGTAATAATTCAGTTACTCACATACGCTCCCATGGCTAATGATGTAAAATATGACATTTTTTCAATTAATTACCATTTCGACAAATAATAAGTTGGTGTTAACAATGATTATAAAAACAAAGTACAATACAATATGTTAATCTAATGCTACCGTCCACAGTTTCTATAATACATGTGACTTGGTGATGAAAATGGTTAAGGGTGTTCATCTTTCTATAATTTATCCAAACCCATATGTAAGAATATCAATAACTAAAAATTTCATTAAAATTAATTAAGTCCAATCTTTCGAAGGAAAACCCCTTTCATATTAACTACAATGTTATGATCTCTTGCTTTATTAAGATAAATCCAGACATTAAGTTAAAATAGTTATATTCCGAACCTCATTTCAACTTAAGATGTTCAAACTAAGTTGATGAGAGATCAAAAATAAAATTTACTTAAAAAAATATATAATCATCTCCACAGATTCTTAAATACACATGAGAGATTATAATTAAATCAATATAAGTTGTTACATTACCAATTCAATTAATAATATTAATTGAAAATACGTTAATAGAAAAGAAAAAAAAACGTCCAGTAACTCTGACTACTGCCAAATGTTTTTATTAAAAACTAAAACTAAAAAATATATAACATTTTAGAGAAAAAAATAATAATAATGAACCTTTAATTGTATATTGTGGCTTGTTATCATAGTCAATCGCTCTTTTCAATTGATACTTTTCTCATGGTTATGAGCTATAGTTAATTTGTATTTGTCATTTTTAATACAGAAAAGGATAAATAATAAAATTATTCCAATTTCATCTTTTCATTTCCTTTTGCTTTAAATCTGTGCTCTAACTTTTGTTCGTGCATTTTCCTTAGATGTAAAACCATCCTAACAACTTCAAATGAAAGTATGAACAAAAAGATATTGTGTAAAAAATGAAGCTATATTTTCTTGAATAAGATTTATTGGAAGAAGTATTTGTTTATGAGAAGGGAGAACTAAGGTTGGAAACTTGACAAAGACTTATGTCTCATTGTCCAGTGTCAGACCTTAAACGGGCCAATTTAATCTGTTTGGACTGTCGCATAACCTACAAGCCCAATAAAGTTATAGATGAATTGAGTTGAGTTCCCCATGAAGGAACTTGTTCTTCTTCTTCTGTTATTAGTAAATTTCATTTTCATGCATACAAATATCTTAAATGTCATGACACAATATTAAGTAACTCTCTTGTGAAATTTGTTACCAAAATCTTATTTTAAGAATGTTACCAGTAAATTTGAAATTTTAAAAAGATGAATTACATGTCCTAATTTCAAGGTGTAATTTAAAAAAAAAACAAAGCAAAAATGATATAGTTTAAGTATGATTCTGACAGTGCATTTAAAAGCAAAAGGCACTTTATTCCGTATAGCATGTTGTTGTTTAGTGAATGAGATTTTTGTTGATGAGCAATTGAGGAAAATAACATTAGTGAGAGTCTCAACTCTGATGCACAAGTCACACTCAGCATGACTTGAAAGATCAGCATCCATGTTTTTTCCTTTTCAGAAAGTTTATTCATGCATAGATCATTGTCTTATATTCCAAGCAGATTCTTAATACATGCTAAGAAGGGCATAACATTATTCAGCACAATAATAGATGCTAAGTTACTTTAATTTTTAAGAACTAAATTTCATTAATTTAGTTTTTTAGAAACTGAATTGCTTTTAAACTAAAATAGACTATAAATTATAATATTAAAAAAATATTTATAAAACTAATTATTTAAATAATTTATACATTTCAAATAATATATTTTGGTTCAATTTAATTTAGTTTATTCAATTTTTACTATAATGGTGTTCCATTCAAGTAAATTATCATGTAATTAATTTTTTTCAAATTATTTTTAAATTTTATTTTAATTTTACAATAGTGGAAAAAAATTCATATATTTTGATCACATACTTCTCATATCACATGTGAAATTTTGTTTTGTGCATTGCCAATACAACTGAGTCGGCAATATGAATGAAAGTGACAGGACTTACTTTTAATTTCTTAATCACAATTTTACAGCGCAGTATATAATTAATATGAAGTGTTACTAGACGTGACATAAGAGTTTGGTTTGCACTAACAAATTGAATAATTTATGAGGTATCAGATACAAATTTTATCATAGTTTCCATATAAAAAACTTAACTATAACCATAAATTAAACTAATTATATAAGATTTTTGTAGATATGTATCAGTATAACTAATCTTCAAACAAAGTTTAAGGAAGGAAAGTGTAGGAAGAGCATTTGTTCTGTTATGTGACTCCTGATTGCATGGGCTGTCAAAAACTTGTTAAGAATTAAAAAAAAAAAGAATACAATATTAGTACGTATTAAAATAGATTTAAATAATTTTTAATATAATAATGTAAGAGTTTTTTGCTTTTCATCATCAATGCTGGGATCAGTCCATGATTAAATTATTGCATAGTCCGTACAAATTCACCTTAAATAATTATATAGTACTTTAAATAATTATTTTATGTTCAGATCACTAATGATTAAATTTTACTGATAAAAAATTTGAAAGCTTTTTAAAAACTTGGTCAAATCCAAAAAAGTATGAGAAATACTGATTCTATCTTTGGTAATAAAAAATACTTTGATTTTTTATTTCATGCATTAATCAGTTAAAACTTCAAACTTTAGTGGAAAAGAGATTTCAGGTTAATTAAATCAGTCGCTCCGGATTAAGATTTGCAAGGGTGCTTGATATATTTAACTTCTAAGTTAGATGTAAGTTAGTTAATTCATAGTAGTTAATAAATAAAATAACATATATGGTTTATAAAAAAAAGTGTAATTATTTTATATTATAATAGGTGGTCTAGCAAGAATAATGAGTGATGATTAAGAAGTCTATCATAAATGGCATTGAAGATATACTGCTTGAATGTGAAATTGAAAAATAAAATATTAAATTATAGGTGGGTACGCAAAAAGAAATTCAAAATTATAGAAAAATATAAAAAGATGTTAGTAAAGATAAATGTGTGAAAAGGGAAAGGAAGACAATTAAAATAGTTTAAGTAATTTATGAATGTGAATTGGAAGTTATTGAAATAAGTTTTTCTATCGAATGTTTCAGTCGAATCAATTTTCGTCAAACCAATTTCCAAACTACTTTAAGAATTTAGTCAAACAAATTCTAAACCTTTTGCTTTTTTTTTTTACTAAAAAATATAATTAATTCTAATGTTTTATTTAAGTTAAGATTTCCTTTTGACCCGTGACTTATTTATTTATTTTTGTTTTATTTGTCGTTCTCCTGCCTTACTAAGTTCTAATGCGCATTTTACCTTTGTTATTGGCACCTAGATTGAAAAATGTGGTAGGGATGATGAATAATATTGTTTGACTAATGATAGTGTAATACAGTGCATATATTAAAACTCTGATAACTGGGACTATACGCTAAGAGTCACACTTTAACAAAATATCCATAACTTTGTTTTTTTTTTTTTTTAAGTTTCTTATATATACATGAACCATGATGATTTCAACTTTCATGAAATTATATAGTTATTTTAATATAAATATATTTTTTATCTTTAAAATAATATGCAAGATTATTTTTATTCTTTAAATTTAAAATTAGACGGTTTTATTTATATAATTTAAAGTATGTTATTTCTTAAACATTTTTGTTACATAAATATCCAACATATTTCTACCACTATCTTACAAATATTTTACATTCCTTATTAGTATAACCCATATCTATCACAAGACATAACAATCACATTCAAACTTAAAATTCAATAATGACATTATTTTGCTTAAGGTGAGATATATTAATTACTTCACTATATATTCATCACAAATAAGTCAGCACTGGTACATTTAATCTAATTGAAATATAAATTTTAATTACTATTAGATTAATTTTGTTGGATAAATTAAAAAACTATTCAACTTCTTTATCGTACTCTTTATTATATATGTAATGTAATTTTAATTCATTTAACTTTGATCCATTTTTCAAAATTCTAGTCCAAATTGATTGATATAATGAATGTATATCTCACATGTGTTTGAAAGAGATTACCCTATCTTATTCAAAAATACATCATTTTGTGATTATTTGGTACACATTCTAATATTTTTACAAAATATCGATAATATTTAACATTAATATCATAATATATTAATACATATTAAATTTACCATAATCAAGTGCGTACTAATAAAACAAAACAAAATACATGTATGTCAAAATTTTACAAAAATTATGAAATTGAATAAGAATGATGTATACCTATTAATCAAGTAAGTAAGGATAATCTTTCTAACAATTAAATATAAATAACTTAATAAACTAATTAATGGCGTCATTTTTTAGTTTAAAAATTTTCAGAAAATCTCCTTTTCTTTTGTTTGAAAACTAAATATAACATGATATATATAGTAAAATTCAATTAATTAGGATTCCACCACGATCTCAATATCAATGAACATGTTAAATTACAAGAAAAATATATAAATATTATTGAATATTAATAATATTTAGAATTGTACAAAGAAATTAGACTTGATTGCACTTTATACCAATAATTATAACTAAAGTGTTATATTTTACATGTTTGCAGGAACATTTTTATGTTTTTATATAAACATATTTTTTTTTTACATTTATAATATACCAAGTTTGATTTCTATTTTAACATTTCTAATTTCTAGAATTTCTAATAAAATCAATTTTTCAAATTTTACATTTGTAACTTGGTAACAACAAGAGACATAAAAACTTGGTTGTGTAACATTTTTAACACAATTTCATTTGTATTTTTAGGCTAAAAACAACAAAATCTAAAAATTCAATAATTCTATAACAAATCAATAGAGCAAGTATTAGAATAGAATAATAGAGCAATTAAAGTAAATTGAAAGAAGCGATACGACCAGGAGGAGGCGCGTGGCCGAAAAGATGCAAAAAGAAGAGGACTCCTGAAGTTTTTTTTTTTTTTTTTTTTTTTTTTTTTTTATTAAAAAAAATAATTTTTTTTTTTTTAATTTTCTTTTCTC